>Ga0182013_10000053_pt1 | contig 125201 bp, 109 predicted proteins | sample 612S2MmetaG_FD_120487 | JGI IMG/M metagenome (GOLD analysis project Ga0182013, IMG submission 120487) | Permafrost microbial communities from Stordalen Mire, Sweden - 612S2M metaG | ecosystem: Environmental > Terrestrial > Soil > Wetlands > Permafrost | place: Sweden: Stordalen | collected...
GTCGCCGGCGCCACCACCGCCGGCCGCGCCCCCTGCTCCCGCCACTCATCCCCCAGCCGCCAGAAATAAATCCCCGCCCCCAGGCACATCAGGCTCACCACCGACCACAACAAAGGCTTCCGCGGCATACGTCAATCCAGATTAACTTCCATCACTCTAAGAGACTGTTTTAAAATCCTGTTCGGTGTCCAGCCTTTGGGCTATCTGCGGCGGAGGAACACGCTAAAGGTGCTTGCGCGCGGCCAAGGACACCGAGCAAGGAAGACCTCTCCACCGCCACAGTCAAACTGGCTTTTCAAGCACACCCTGAAATTTACCATACGGGGTTTTGCCGCGCTTTCATACCAATTTTGGTAAGGACTGCGCACTGGCGTGAATCTTGACACACGCATCAAGCGCGAATCTTCTCCCTCTCCCCGCGAGGAACGAGCGGGGAGAGGGCTGGGGAGAGGGGCAGCTTCAAAACCAACCAATGACGATACGATCACCCCTCTCCCTAACCCTCTCAACATTCGTTCCTCATGGGGCGAGGGAACCAGACTGCCACATCGGTTGGTGTGGGTGTCGAGTTGCGCCTGGCGCAGCGCGATGTCCCTACCATTTGAGCACGCGGGGCGCGTGCGCTCCCCGGAGAATTTAAAATTTGCAGACATGATTCAGGATTCCCTATTCCGGCCCGAGGACGTTGAAGCTATCCGTCACCGCGTGGGGCACGGAAAACACCGTTCCATTTGGCGCTCCGGGAACGAGAAGGTTGTCAAACCGCACCACGGTCCGCGTGGCCACTTCCCCGGTGATCTGGTAGTTCGTACACATGCCGAAGAACTGCCCGCTTTGGACGATGGAATGATCGGCGGGTTTCAGCGATTGTCCGTAGGCAAAAATCACGTAGCGCGGCGTGCCCAATCTCAACAGCGACATGATCTGCTGCGGAATCCGCTCGTAAGCCTCGTCGGTAAGCAAGGCCGCGTTCCCGCTGCTGGTGTCCAGGTAGGGCGAATTGACAGTGAGTTGCGGCACGGACAATATCTGCCCCATGCTGGTAAAGACGCCGCCCGGAAACATCGGGGCGCCGTTCGGGTAAAGGTTCGTCTTAGTCGCATTGATGCCGTTGGGTCCGTTCACTATGTATTCCACCATATTATTATAGTTCCCGTGGGGCAAGGTCGGGTCAATAATCTGCGGGATAAATCCAGTCGCCGTATTCGACATCACCACCACCCCGTCGAGAATGGCCGCCCACGCCGCCACGTTTGTCTGGTTCACGGAGAGCTGGCCGCGCGTGGCGTTATCATTCGGCGCGGTGGTGAACAGATCCATCAACAACCAGTCGTTCGTCGGCATGGAATACAACATGTCGTTCCCGTTGTAATAGTTCGTGAGCAAATCACCGGTATAAAACATCCAAGTGTTGGTATTCGCCGTCGGCGATTTCAAATAAACGGTTTGCCAGGGTGTGCCGCGATGCACGCGACCGAGCCAGCCGACATTGGGCAATTTGCTCGAGGGGAATTGCCAGTTGTCCGAGTACATCATCCCGGGATCTTTAACGGTCAACTGCGCCGTATTCGCCAGATTGTTCGTCCAGGGCTGATACCGGTTGGTGCTCAAGCGACCAAAAACACCGCTGGCCCCAAATGCGTTGGAAGCGCCAAAATTCAGCGCAGTGGGATAAATGATGGGCTTCGTCGGGTCCGTCAAATCGCTAACCATGTAATGCACCAGGGGATCGTTGACCGCCCAAGTATAAGTTTTTTGATATTTGGCAATGATGGCAAACGGGACTTGCATACTCTGCTGCGCTGAACCGGGATTGAGAAACGCGTTGAAATTGCTAATCGCGGAGTTGACAGAGTTGATGGGAACACTTGGTTGGACCGATTGCCAGAGAGCGTTATTAGCCGTGCCCCCATTTTGTCCATTACCGAAAAATCCTTCCGAAAGTGCCACCTGGTTCCAAATGCCCTGAGGCGCGGGTTGAGTTTTGCTATAGGCATTCGTGGCCCAGAACGTGGAATTCAATTCCGTCAAATCGGTATTCAAGTCATCGTAAGTATCCACGCCGGCCAGAGTGGACAAACCGCCCAATTGCACGTAATCAATGATTCTTCCTCCACCGGGGCCGGGGGTCGCGTCCTGTATGATCACCCGTACCCGGTTCGTGACGCTAAAACCGAACGACGGGACGAAGTAACCGGGTGTTGGTAGAATCGGAGAACTGGAGCCCACCTGGCTTGTTGCAAGCAGTTTCGCGGGATTAAGTAGTACCAACGAGTCCTGAGCGAAAATGATGTTCGTGTTCACCGGTTGCTTGAACGAGAAGGTATTTGCATTGAACATGCCTGAGGGCAAATTTGGCGAACCATACCAGTTGCCAGCGGGTATGTTGGTCACCAGATTGTACACATAAGGCGTGGCCGGTGTAAGCCCGGCAGAATAGACTGGAGCCCCAATATTATTCGTCAGCACCATACTCATGTCGTTCATGATGTAAAGATTCACCGGGCGACTAAAATAAAGGTTGGTGGAGGGATACCAGCATTCCACGCCGAAGGTGTTTGAAATGCCGATGGTGTACTGGACGTTCGTATGCCATTGGGAAATAGCAGTGCCGTTTTTAACGATCTCCAATTTCCGCTGCACTTGCACCATGGGCGAGGAGGCAAATTTCTCGAAGCCCGGCAAACCGGGCTTCGCGCCGATGACATAGGGAACGCCATAGACGTTGACATTGGAAACTATGTTTCCGTTCGCGCTGAGGAATTTAATCAAATCATTTTGCCGCCGCAAATCCTTGGGCGCGTTAAAGACCTGGAGCAAGGCTTGATTGGCGGTGCCGGTGACTTCGTAATACCCGGCAACAGCAATATTGGTCCCATTTTTATTGATGGACTTGGAAAAGTAGGGTTGAAACACCGAGGGATAATCAAAGTCAAACGGCGCCACCCCGGTGTTCTTGTTGGTGGTCGCGTCGTACATGTTCGCGGCCAGTTGCAAGATGCGATGAACCGCCGGCGTGTAGAGATTGACCGGGTAAATGGGAATGTTCGTGATCGAAAGGTAATTGCTGAACAGCACCAGCCCGTTGTTATTCACGATGACGAACTTGTTGGGAAAATAGGCGCGCAACATCCGGTCCGCCGCGTTGGTAAAGAACTCCACCGGGATCCAGGAAACAAAATTTGTGATATTGGTGCTGATGTTATTGTAATTCAAATTCATCTTGGGCGAACTGCCGTAAGTGTTGTAGTAATTCGGGTTCAACATCATGGAAGCGGGATAGGACAGGCTGTCCGCTGCCGAGCCGACGCTGATTTGCGAGAGCATCCGGTAATAGGTGTATTGGTCGTAGGTGTCGGTTTGACGCCCGGCTTGATACAAATGGTTGGTAAAGGATTGCAGGCCGTTGCCTGGTATATTCCCAAAGAAATCCTGCGAGGTGAAAAAAGGCGAGGGATTGTCAGAGCCGCTCCAGTTGAGGCTCAAATATTTAGCAGCCTGAGAGGGGCTAACCGTGACAGGTGAGAACGAGGTCATCAGCGGCCCATAGGAATAGGGATCAACCCCATTAACGATCAAATTCGTAATCGCAAAAGGACTTCCGGGGTACATTTGTGAAAACCGGAATAGGTTGCCGTAATTCCGGTTATAACGGTATTGCACAATCCCCGCCGCGTCATCAAATGCGTTTCCGCCGTTGGCACCGCCGATTTTGAAGTTATTATTAGCGGGATAATAAGTATAATTTTGCCCTCCAGCCGGTCCCGCAGGCCATTCATTGGTATTCAAAGCAGAAAGGAAACCGGCCAAATTAATTTCCCAGGAGCCGACGCCCTGATTGCGCAGATAGCCCCAGTCCACACCAAGAGGACTAGTCTTAACCTCCTGGGATTGATTGTGAATATGATTGAAATCCAGCGAATCGCCGATGGGCAGCGCGAGGAAACAATAGCGGGAAATGAATAGATTACTGGAGGAGTGCGGCCATTCCGGATGGTTCAAAACTCCAATCCATTCGGGATCGCCGACGTGAAAATTAGTATTACCGGGTACAAGCGCTCCACCGCCGTTATATACTAATTCCACCAAACTACCATTGGTGTCGAATTTTCCATTTCGGTTCAAATCATGATAAAATCGAAAATCAAGATTGTTCGGAAGCGCCTTGTTCGTGACGATAAAGACCGGCGCACGCGGAAGAATCAGGAGGTTTCCAAGCATCTGCTCCAATTGAGCCTGGGAGGTAATGCCGTTGTAGGAGACATCCGTGATATTCCTTGTACCGGAATAGATATTGGTGATAAAGTTGGTTGATACAAAGAGGCTGGAGCTAAGACCATTCAATGATGCGAGCATCTGGGCCGCAACCTGGGCCTTGGCCTGTTCCGTGGCGGCGTCGGCGGCGAATTTCGCGTTGCTTTGCTGGGTGAGCGTGCCCACTTGCGCGGCTTCATGCCGGATGACGACCAGAAAGGTGACGGCCATGAAGGTGATCACCGAGAGCAAAACCAGGGTGATGACCAGCGCGACACCAGATTGCGAATTGCGTTTCATTGATAGGCTGCGGGATTGACGTTACGAATGGGAATGCGTTGCCGGAAAATATGCACCTGGCCGGCATGGTTGGCGAGATAGGCAGTGGCGTTACTCATACTGCCCTCTGCAAGCGCCTGATAACGGGCCAACGTCCGGTCTTCCACGATGCCCAGCTCGATTTCCACATACGCCGGAATAGTGTTACTGGAAAAAGAATACGAATAATCATTAGTAAGCGGATTTGGATAGGGATAACTCACAAGGAGCGTTCTGTTAAATAAACCATTCGTAATGAGATTACCGTTCAAATCGTACGTCCGAATTCTAAAATCAACTACACCGTCAATGATGCGGCTGAAATTCGTCGCCGTCGTGCTCGTGGGATCGGCGTTGATGAAGGTATTGAACGGGGGAAGATTGGAGCTTAAAATATACGGCAGACTCGCGGCGCTGATATTATTGTAGGAGAAACGGTAAAGCGAACCGATGCTCGTTTCGGGCGTCCAAACCCTATAGCCAATTATATTCCATTGTAGGCTGCGCGAATAGGATCCAGGGGTTTGCGTATAAGACGTTGTAAGAAAATAAACTTCCTGACAATCGTTGGCCCATTGGTCTGGAGGGATTAACAGTGGCTGGATTAAGGGACGATAAATTGCCGGTTGATCCACATAAAAATTCTGCACGGCGGTAGTTAAACCAGAAGGAGTGAGTTGTTCCACTTCGCGGGCGATCATGTCGGCGGCGGCGCGGCCGGACTCGAGCACGTCCACCTGCGTCAGGCTGCTGGTGAAAGCGCGCCGGGTCTGGTTGAACATGGCCACCAAACCGAGAATGATGACGGACAACAACGCCACCGTGATGAGAATTTCAATGAGCGAAAAAGCGGTTGCTTTTCCCGGGGAGCACACGCGCCCTCGCGTGTAGTGGCCGGCGCCCTCGCCGGGCACATCTGAGTTTGACAATGGAACCATAATTCGTGAATTGCCCGCGACCGATTCCGACCGGCGAGGGCGCCGACCACTGCACGGTCTTTCCAGACGGGCACCGGCGCGTGCGCTCCCCGCGCATCCAACGCCGCCATCTCTAATATGATTGTCGTCAGAGTTCATGGGGCGATCGTGTAGTATTGCGATGCGATGCTGAATTCATGGGGGATGGTAGGCGTCACCGTCCTATTAACCAACGGCCCATTGAGATTTACCGGCTCGAGCGCACCGCTGGCACAGGTGCGATACACCTGGTTGCCCGTGCCGAGCCTGCCGCCGGGCAAAACCGGCCAGTTGAACCGGAGCCGGATTTCGTTGAGATTGAGTTGAAGATTCCTGGGAACTGCTGTGTTGCCCGGCAGAATTGAACTGTTGTTCGTCGTGAAGTTGGGCGCGGTAAAATTTTCAAAAGTCCCGTCGTAATAAGCATAGGGAAATGCCGCGCTGGGAACGATCTCGACGGCGACCCGGTAGGTGAAGGCAAAATCCTTGGAAATCTGGCTGGTCCCCTGGTCCATCGGCGAGCCGGTAATGGCGCGGATATCAGCGGTGATGTAATTGCTATAATAACTCCCGGCGGGATTGTTGAAGAGGGCGTATTTCGGCTTGGTGAGCAGGCTGATGATAACCGCATTATTGATCAGGGCTGGTGACTGGACGATAGATGATCCATCAATGCAGTAATTACTTGCCGTGTACCAGTAAGTAAATGTGCCATGCGAGCGTCCGCCTGCGGCGCTGTAGAGTGTGGCCTTATTGGTGATGGCGATTACAAAATTAGTCAGGCTTTGCGGCCCGGTGGTGAAGGTGTCCTGCGCGCCGCTGCGGATGGCGTTCATCAGATAATTGGCGTCAAAGTTGATGACAGTCTCCTCGCGGTTGTCCTTTTGGACATTCATGCCGATGGGCAGCACGCCGATGATGGCCACCAGCGCAAAACCAATCACCGCCAGGCAAATCGCGATTTCCACCATGGTGAAACCGCCGCAGGTTCCGCTTGCAGTTGGGGAGCATACGCGCCCTCGCGTGTAGTGGTTGGCGCCCTCGCCAACCACATCAGGGCTTGCAAATGGAACCATCATTGGCAGATCGCCGATTACCGATTCCGGCCGGCGAGGGCGCCGGTCGGAACACGCGAGGGCGCGTGTGCTCCCCGGAAAGCGGGACACGCTAAAGCGTGGACACCGAACAGCGCCGGTATCACGTAAGCCGAATGGTAATTTTATTTTCATTGCACGTCCTGATGTAGCACGCGGGCCTTCCCGGTCAGCGGGTCAATGCGGATTTCGTCATAGGCCTCGGCACCGGGCAGTACCTGGTTGTTCAACGCCGGCGTGGTGTTGTAGCCGGCGTAATACCCGTTGCCCTTGGGCGTTTCCAGGTATTCCGCCGGCGGCGGGTTGCCGGCGCTGTAATAAACCCCACCGCGAACGAGCTGGATGAACTCGTGTTGCGAGCTGTTCAGCAAATTGCCCGAGGAATCCACCAACTGGCCAAGGTAATTGAAGGACAGATAAGGCAAATAATAGGCGGCGTTGTTCGTGGCGAAGGGAAAAGGGAACGGGACGTCGTTCGTGAACATCGGCGCGTAATTGCCGACCATGGAAAATTTATTCGTGGCGATGTAAACGCCGTTCGGCAATGTCCGCCACGCGGTCAGATAATGCGGGCTGGTGGTGCCGGGTTGATCGCCGACCGAGCGCAGCGAAAGCATGGCGTATGTGGTGCATTGCGCGGTATAAAGATTGGTGATCGCGTTGTCTATGGCTGTGTTGCCCGTGAGCGGATAGGTGGTTTGGTTGACGATGTAGGGCGGAATAAAAACAACATAGACGGTGGTGTGGTCGGAAATGGCGCGCTGGCGGGCGTAAGAAAAGTCGTCCAACAACTGCCGGTTGGCGGCCATCATGGTGTTGGACTTGGTCATCCCCTTGACGGCCACCAATCCAATGGTGGACAGCAAACCGATGATGGTGATGACCACCAGCATTTCGAGCAGCGTAAAGGCGCGGCATGTCCCGGGGAGCGCACGCGCCCTCGCGTGCAGCGGGGCGCGCCCTCGCGGCCCGCATCCGCGACGTTCAAAACTCCACTGCTGAACATTCCGTTCGTAGCTCGCCATCCAATCTGGGGGGCGGGGCGCCCACCAGAGCACGCGGGGGCGCGTGCGCTCCCCGGACGAGGAACTCTTCACGCGAAGCAATGCTCCGCGCTCCGCCAAAGGAGGCGGTGCCGTCTGGAGTTGCTCTGGAACGCTGAGGTGCATGAAATTTGTCAGTTTGATTTACCAACTGGTGATATTGTCCTTGTTGACGCTGGCATTGGCTTTTACCGCACCGCCGCCAATGGGGTCATGATAGCCCGCCTGACCGTCCGGCCCCAAAGACCAGACCATCACCGGAACACTCGCCTCATAGGTATCTGTGGTAGGGCCACCGCTGGCGGTCAACCCGTCACCGGAAAACCCCGTCACCGGTTGGGACATTTCCGCGCGCCCATAATATCCATCCCTGGTTTTGCCGTCATAATTCAAGTCCATCGAGATGATGTAAGGATTGCCCCAGGGATCGCGAAAAACGAGATCGTTGCCGATGCCGGGGGAGATATTGTCGCCCGAGGATTTCGCGTTCAAAAAGATGATCTGCTGCGGATTCTTGGCATGGTTGGCGTTGATTGGTCCGGTGGTGCTGGAGCCGACAAAATTCGTGTTGTCGAGCAATATCGCCATGACCTCGGAATTGGCGGCTGTGTAAGGTGTTGAAGCATTTTCCGTTGTGATGGTCGGCAATGGCGCTCCAGGAGTGGTGCCGGACGTCATGAGAATACCGTTCGTCACGGTCCCAAAAGTGAAATCGGGATTCGCCGCGCCCACTGCGCCCGGGGATGCCGGGAGTCGGCTGTAGGTGGTGTCATATTGCTGGACGGCGGCCACGATGCCACTGATCTCGGTCTTGGCTTTGGCGATTTTCGCCGCCTTCTTGGCGCCGGCGAGCGCCGGCAACAACAGCCCGGCCAGAATGCCAATGATGGCGATGACCACGAGCATTTCGACGAGGGTGAAGGCGCTTCGAGTGCGGAAGGTGGAGTGCGGAGTGCGGAATGTAACTGGCTCGTTCATGGGTTTCATTTTGGATGACGGGGTTCTGGTTGAAAAGTTGATGCGGGAAGGTTTAAGGATACTTGTTGGGTGTCCACGCTTTAGCGTGTTCCCCGTTTCCGACAGCCTAAAGGCTGGACACCGAACCAGCACTGGCTCGTCGAGCGATTGGCTCTTCGAGATGCGCGGCGTCCAGGCGCGGTCAAACCAATTCACGCGCAAAGGTCGTGTGGGTTCGGAGGATTTTAATTGCAGTATCATACGCTGGATCGGTTGCATTGCATGGTGGATTAATTAAGCGGCACGGGATCCTTGGTCCAATTGCTGATGCGGTTGGTTTTTCCGCGCCATTCGACATCCATCCACAAATCAAACTCGTTTTGATTGTTGGTGGGATTGGTGGAAACATAATGCCAGGGATTGACTTGCACCCCGCTCACAAACGTCCCCAAAGAAGCCGGCGAACCGGGCGGCACGGGCACACCGAACACAGTGTAAGTAGCTCCGCTGAGCGTGTAAGTCCCGCTGCGGATTGATTTTCCCGCGCCGAAATAATTCTTGGCCGGTTGGGTCGGGTCGGCAGAGGCGTTCAATATTCCGCCGACATTAAAGAGCGTGTTTAGTTGGCCGGTTGGGCCACCGGTAAGAACATCATGATTGGCACCCACAAATGTGTTTCCACCATTGGTGGGAGTGGCACCCGTCAGTTCATAATATAACGAGACCATCGCGGTGTTGTTAGGTATCGCGTTGTTCGTGTTGTCGGGAGGATAATAGCCTTGATGCGCCTTGTATTCTTCAATGGCGGTGACCAGAGCGTCCCGTTCCGCCTGCACCCGGGATTTGCGCATGGTGACCGCCGCATAACCCGCGCCGGTGACAATCAGGGCCGCGAGCAACCCGATGATGGTTATGACCACGAGCAATTCGACCAAAGTGAACGCCAATTGCGAATTTCGAGTTGCGAATTTCGAGTTGCGGGTTGAAGAAAAATTGTTCATGGGTTCTGGGTTATCGTTCGCGCAGTTCCTGTTCCATGCGCTCGCTGAGCCATTGTTTGATCATGCTCTGGTAATTCAAATAACGGGAACGGGCCAGCCGCTTGATGCGGGCGAGCATCCGGGGGTCTATGCGCAGGCTGATGGTGACGGACTCGGAATTCTCGCTGCTGGCGGCCACGGCGGCTTCCATCAGGCGCAGGTCCGGACGGTATTCCGCCCAGAAATCCGCCTCGGCCACTTCGCTCTCGAAAAGCGGCACTTCTTCCCAACTGGTAAACGAATTCATAACCAACCGTTTCAACGCCGTTCCCAACGCAACTTGAAAGGGACCCGCCCTCAACGCGCCAGGTTCTGATCCAGTTTGCGCTGATAAAAGAACCGCTCTTCCGGCTCCATCTGCCGGGTGTGGATGACCCGCACCTGCTTGCCGTTCGTCCGATACACGCTGAAGATTCCTGTGCCCCCGGCGGACATCCCCAGGTTGAAAAACCGGGCCTGAACTGAGAACCGAGGTGTGTCCGGCAACAACCTGACCGCAAAGGGATCTTCAAACGATTCTTCAATCTCTTGTTGCGTCAAAGAACTATCCAAATTAAAGGGCGAATTATTCCAATCAAACTCCATATAAGAGTGACTCGCGATTTAAACGCCCACACAATGTACTTACATTGTATTTACACGGTGCAGGCAATTCTGTCAAAGGAAAAGTTGACATTTTTGCAAAAAAGTCGGCCACCAGAGTCTTACCGGTGGCCGAATACTCCAAAAACACCAAATCGGCCTATTCGCCGCCTTTTTTGTCGCTGGCGTCAATTCCGTTCATCAGCGCGATGAGCGGCAGGAACATCGCGATGACGATGCTGCCGACGATGACGGCCAGGAAGACAATCATGATGGGTTCGAGCAGCGAGGTCATGGCGGCGACGGCATTGTCCACTTCCTCGTCGTAGTTATCGGCGATCTTCAGCAACATTTCCGGCAGCGCGCCGGTTTGCTCGCCGACGTCCACCATGCTGATGACCATCGGGGGAAAGACATTCGAAGCTTCAAGCGGAGCCGTGATGGTCTCACCTTCCTTGACGCTTTCATGGACGGCGCCGACCGCCGCGCCCACGATGACATTGCCGGAGGTTTCCTTGACGATGGTGAGCGCCTGGAGAATGGGCACGCCGCTGCTGACCAGGGTGCCCAGTGTCCGCGTAAACCGGGAAATCGCCACCTTGCTGATCACGGGGCCGAACACGGGCATTTTCAATTTTACCTTGTCAAAAATGCGGCGGCCCATTTTGGTGCGGATGAGAAGCATGAAGATAATCACGATTACCGCGATGATGCCCGTGGTGACGAAGAAATGGTCCTTGACCGCGTCTGAAATGCCGAGCACGAAACGCGTAAACGTCGGCAGTTCCGCCCCGTTCAACATGCCGGAGAACACCGTCTTGAACTGAGGAATGACATACACCATCAAGACGCCCATGATGACCACGGCCACGACGAGCACGGCGCACGGATAAAACATGGCCGCGATGACTTTGCCTTTGATCTTCTGGGCTTTTTCCATGAATTCCGAAAGCCGGTTCAGCACGACTTCAAGCACACCGCCCAGTTCGCCGGCCTTGACCATGTTCACATAGAGACGGTTGAAAACCTTGGGATGCTGGGCCAAGCCTTCGGAGAAAGTGCTGCCGCCCTCGATGGAAGTGGACAACTCGCCGATGATGTTCCGGAGGGTGACGTTTTTTTCCTGTTTCTGCAGGACGCGCAGACCGCGCAACAGCGGCAGACCGGCGTCCACCAGTGTGGCCAACTGGCGGGTGAAAGTGGTGAGAACCTTGGATTTGACGCGTCCGCTGAGGCCGGGGATCTTGATCTGAATATCCATCGCCCCGCCCTTTTTCTTGCCGCCCGCTTTGCCGGTCGGCTTGACCTTGCCCTTGACGGCAACCTTCTCCTTTTCAACTTCAACAATCTTCGTGGGGAAAAACCCCATTTCCTTCACCCGATTGATCGCTTCATTCTGGCTGGCAACTTCCAAAGTGCCCTTGGTCTCCTTGCCCTTTTGGTCCATCGCGACATAACTGTATTTTGGCATAACGACTCCCGCTTGGATTTCTATGTGTATTTCACCACTTCTTCTATGGTTGTGTCCCCGTCAAAAATACCACGCAGTCCGTCCTCGCGCAAGGTAATCATTCCTAATTCGATTGCTTTTTGGCGGAGAACCACGGTGGGCGCGCGCTCGTTGATCAGGCCGCGAATCGCGTCGCTCATGATCAGCAACTCGTAAATGCCCTTGCGGCCCCGGTAGCCGGTGTCATTGCACGTGGAGCAACCCCGGCCATAATAAAACATCTTGTCGCCCAGGTCGTGCGGGGAAAGATTCAGCAGCGCCAATTGGGTTTCCGTCGGCTCGAAGGACGTGCGGCAATTTTTGCAAATCGTGCGCACCAGCCGCTGGCCCATCACTCCCATGAGCGTCGAGGAAATGAGGAAAGGTTCCACGCCCATGTCCACCAGGCGGGTGACGGCGCCGGGGGCGTCGTTCGTGTGCAGCGTGCTCAAGACCAGGTGACCGGTGAGGGACGCCTGAATGGCGATTTGCGCCGTCTCGAGATCGCGCATTTCCCCGACCATGATGATGTCCGGGTCCTGGCGGAGGAATGAGCGCAGCGATTTGCCGAAGGTCATGCCCACGGCGTCATTAATCGCAACCTGCATGATGCCCTCGATGTCATATTCGACCGGGTCCTCAGCTGTGAGCAGTTTGGAGTCAATCGTATTCACCCGGCGCAGGCAGGAATAAAGCGTGGTGGTCTTGCCGCTGCCCGTCGGCCCGGTGACGATGAAAATTCCGTTGGGGCGCTGGATGGCCTCGACCACGTAATCGTGCAAATACTTGGGAAAGCCGAGCGATTCGATTTCCAAATTCACGGCGGAACGATCGAGCACGCGCAGCACGACCGATTCGCCAAACTGCGTCGGCAGAGTGGAGACGCGGAGGTCAATGGTGCGGGTGCCGAGGTTCAGGCTGATGCGGCCGTCCTGCGGCAGCCGGCGCTCGGAGATGTTGAGGTTGGCCATGACCTTGATGCGGGAAACGACCGGCAACGCCAGGTTCTTGGGCGGGGGGGCCATTTCGTAGAGCGCGCCGTCCACGCGGTAACGAATTTTGAATTCATCCTCGAACGGCTCGAAATGAATATCGCTGGCGCGGTCTTGAATGGCCTGGGACAACACAATGTTGACGAAGCGGACGATGGGCACGGCGTTGGCCGTGTCCACCAGGATCGCGGAATTATTGGAGGCGGCGGCGGCATCCGCCTCGCGGCCAATATCGGCATCGGCGCCCAGTTCCTGGAGGACGTCGGACACGCTTTCCGTGTCCGCGCCGTAATATTTGTCAATGGCCTTTTCAATCGCGGAGGGATCCACCACGACGATCAACACATCCTTGCCAATCGAAAATCCCAACTCCGAGGCGCGCTCGGGATTGAAGGGGTCCATGAAAGCCACCTGCACCGTATTGTCATGGATGGCCACCGGGATGCACTGATACATGCGCGCGGTGCTGGAAGGAATCGCCTTGAGCAGGTCGGGCGTGAATTCGACCTGGTTCAGCGAACGCACTTCGGTGCCCAGGTTCTCCGCCGCGATCTGTAGAATCGTGTCCAGATCAAGAATGCCGAAATCCTGCAAAATCTGGATGGTGGTCTTCCCGCCGCGGGCGGCTTCCTCCTTTACTTCGTCATACTGTAAATCATCAACGAGGCCCTTTTCCTTGACCAGATCGAGTAATGGATCGGATATGAAGTCAGACATAAGCTCAGGATTTTGGCTTTTCCTCTTCGGCGCTCATGGCCTGGGCGAGTTCCAACTCCTGGAGTTTTTGCTGGATGGTCAGCGGGTCCTGCGACTTGGTGATGACTTCCTCGCGCGCAATCAGCCCGGCCATGTATTTCTCCAGCAGGAAGCCGTCGAGCGTGACCATCCCGAACTTGGCGCCCGTCTGAATGTCGGAATTGAGGCGGAAGGTCTTGTTGTCGCGAATGAGCGCGGCCACGGACGGGGTGTTGATCATGATCTCGAAAACCGCCACGCGGCCCGGCTTGTCAATGCGCGGAATCAGCAGTTGCGAAATCACGGCCTGGAGCACCGTGGAAAGCTGGATGCGGATTTGTTCCTGCTGGTTGGTCGGAAAAGCGTTCACCAGACGGTCAATGGTTTTCGCCGCGCCGGTGGTATGCAGCGTGCCGAAAACCAAGTGCCCCGTTTCCGCCGCGGTCACGGCGGCGTCAATCGTTTCCAAATCGCGCATTTCACCCACCAGAATAATGTCCGGGTCCTGGCGCAACGCGCGGCGCAGCGCCTCGGCAAAACTCGGCACGTCCACGCCGATCTCGCGCTGGGTGACCAGCGCCTTCTTGTGCTTGTGATAAAATTCGATCGGGTCCTCGATGGTGATGATGTGGGCTTCATCGCGCTCCTCGTTGATGACATTGATCATGGAGGCGAGCGTGGTGCTCTTGCCGGAGCCGGTCGGGCCGGTGACGAGGCAAAGTCCGCGCGGCTTGTAGAGCAGTTCGCGCACGGACGGCGGCAGGCCGATGTCTTCCAGCCGCAGCAGCTTCGTCGGAATCTGCCGCAAAACCTGGCCGAAATTGCCCTTTTCCTTGAACACGCTCACGCGGAAACGCGCCACCTCGCCGAACGCGAAACCGAAGTCCGCGCCGCCGCGCTCGCGCACATGCTGGATATGGTCTTCGGAAGTGATGCTGCGCATCAATTCCTCGGTGTCTTCCGGCCCGAGGATCGGGCCTTCCACGCGGTGCAAAATCCCGTGGACGCGGATGACGGGCGGCACGCCGACACGGATGTGAAGGTCAGAAGCGCCTTCGGAGACGACCAACTGCAACAGATCGGACATTGAATACGACATACGCGATTTCGATTATGGGTTCTTCAGTAAAGCCGGGCTGGAGTATTATGCGGACGGGCGGATTTATAAAGCTTAATTGTCATGCGCGGGCGCGGGCGGTTCATCAATCCACATCTCCCACCGTCGCGCGCACGACTTCCTCCGCGGTGGTCAAGCCCGCGAGCACCTTGCGGACGCCGTCTTCGCGCAACGTGCGCATTCCCATCTCCCGCGCGCGCGAGCGCAAAACGGACGACGGGACGCGGTCGTAAATCAACTTGCGCGCCTCGTCATCAATCACGAAAATCTCGAACACGCCGAACCGTCCGCGGTAGCCGCCGCCGTTGCATTCGTTGCAACCCTTGCCCATCATGAAGGTCGCGCCGGCGGGAATATTGGCGGGGTCCATGTTCAGCGAGCGCAATTCCGTGTCCGTGGGCGTGTACGGCGCGGCGCAGCGCCGGCAGATTTTCCGCACCAGCCGCTGCGCCATCAACGCGCGCGTCGAGGAAGCCACCAGGAACGGCTTCACCCCGATATCAATCAAACGCGTGACGGCGCTCGGGGCGTCGTTGGTGTGGAGCGTGGAGAAAACCAAATGGCCGGTCAGCGACGCGTTGATCGCGATGCTCGCGGTTTCCAAATCGCGAATTTCCCCCAGCATGATGATGTTGGGCGCCTGGCGGAGAATCGAGCGCAGCGCCATCGAGAAGGAAAGACCCACGGTTTCGTTGACCTGCACCTGGTTGATGCCCGCGAGCTGATATTCCACGGGGTCTTCCACGGTGATGATCTTGCGGTCGGGCCGGTTGATGAAATGGAGGCAGGAATAAAGCGTGGTGGTTTTGCCGGAACCGGTCGGCCCGGTCACGAGCAGGATGCCGTCCGGCAACGCGATCAATTTCTCGAAAGTCTGCTGGTCGTCCGTGAAGAAGCCGAGTTCCGGCAAACCGAGCCGCAGCCCTTCCTTGTCCAGGATACGCATGACGATGCTTTCGCCGTGGTTCGTGGGCAGGCACGATACGCGCAAGTCAATCACCTTGGTGCCCACCTTGGACTGGATGCGCCCGTCCTGCGGGATGCGGCGCTCGGCGATGGACATATTGGATTGGATCTTGAGCCGGCTGATGATCGCCGCCTGCAACCGTTTGGGCGGGCTTTTCATCTCCTTCAACACGCCGTCAATCCGGTAACGCACCCGGAAAGTGCGCGACAAAGGTTCCAGATGAATATCCGACGCGCGCAACTTGAACGCCTCCACAATCAGGCTGTTCACCAGTTTGATCAAGGGCGCGTCCGCCTCCACCACCGTCGAGTCATCCTTCAGCGCGGCGGCGATGCCCACATCCGACTCGGTCAGTTCCTGGATGGCTTCCTTCATCAGCGGATCCGTGACCTCTTTCTTGCCGCCGTAATACTTGTTCAGCGCGTTCTCGATGTCCTCCTCGCTGGCCACCTTGAGTTCAATGTCCGCGCGCAACAAATGATGCAGACTGTCAATCGTATCCAGATCGGAAGGATCGCTGACGGCAACGGTGATCGTCGTGCCGTGCTGGGAAACGGGAATGGCGCGATATTTTTTCGCCACGTCGCGGCGGATCAGGGCGATGACATCGTCCGAAAGCCTGAGTTCGCCGAGGTTGACCACTTCCGCGCCGAAATGGGCGGCCTTGGCCTGGGCGACATCCGCCGGGCGCAGGACCTTGTTCGCCAGCATCAAATCCACCACGCCGACATTGGCTTCAGCAGCTTCGGCGCGGAGTTTCGCCACTTGGTCGGCGGTGACGAACCCGAGGTCCGTCAGAATGTCCACCAGATAATCGTCTTTCTCAGCCACAACAACCTTTCAAAATCAGGATATTATTAAAATGGTATTGCTCACACACTAACGAGCCTTCCTCCAAAGTCAACGCTGGCGCAACCACGGCATAAAAAATAATCACTGCCTCATTAAATCAACCTGCCGCGTCCTCCGCAAGCGCGCAATTTATCCCACCCCGACAATTTCATTCCCGGGGAGCACACGCGCCCTCGCGTGTGGTTCCTGGCGCCCTCGCCAGGAACACCTCCGTGGCCTCCAGACGTATTCTCCAAATATTTACAGCGCCTTGGCTGGGGTCACGGACACCCGAAGCCCCAACGGCTTCAAAATATCCCGTAGTGTGGCCAGCGTGGGATTTCCTCTTTTCGAGAGAATCCTGTAAAGGCTCGGCCGTTTAATATCCACGCGTCCGGCCAGCGCGCCCATGCCGCCTCCGGCTTCGACCACGTCCTTGAGCGCAATCAAAAATGCGGCTTGATCGCCGTCTTCCAGCACTTGGGCAAGATATGCGGCCGCATACTCCTGCTCCTTGAGCCGTTCGATCAGATCATCCCGGTAGTTTTTTAGACGCATTTTGATTGATGGCATCGTGCCATTGCCAACCAATTGTAACCTATAGATGACAACTGTCAACAACGATATGTGCCATTCCTACGCGATTGGCCCCTCCCACGGTTCATACCAAACCGAATTGCCGACTATCGCGCTCACTTGTATATATGCGCGTAAATCGTAGTGGCCGTGCGCAAACACTCACAAATCGTAAATTCAACCCGCGGCGGGTTCCTTCGCCTCGCGCACGATGCCCAGCTTGTCCATCAACTCGTACAAGGTGGGCCGGCTCACGCCAAGTTCGGCGGCGACGGCGGTGATTTTGCCGGAGTGCTTGCGCAAGGCTTGCTGGATCATTTCGCGTTCAAGGGCTTCGCGCGCGTCTTTGAGCGTGGAAGTTTGCGGCGCGGCCATGACTTCGGCGAGTTCGAGATCGGACGCGGTGAGGCGCTTGCCCTCGGCCATGATGACGGCGCGGCGCACGCGGTTTTCCAACTCGCGCACGTTGCCCGGCCATTTATGATGATTAATCGCGCGCAACGCTTCCTGGCCGAACGCCAGCCCGGACTTGCCGTTAAGAATCGCGAAGCGTTGCAGAAAGGATTGCGCGAGCAATTGAATATCCGTCTCGCGCGCGCGCAGCGCCGGCAGGACAATCTGCACCACCGCAAGACGGTAAAACAAATCTTCCCGGAACGAACCGTCCGCCATGTCCTTCTTCAAATCCGCATTCGTCGCCGCAATCACGCGGGCGTCAATCTGGATTTCCTGCCGGCCACCGACGCGTTCGATGGTTTTTTGCTGGAGGAAACGCAAAAGTTTCACCTGGACGGGCAGCGGGATTTCGCCGATTTCATCAAGAAACAATGTGCCGCCGCCGGCGGTTTCGATGCGGCCTTTCAACTGCGCGTGCGCGCCGGTGAACGCGCCTTTCTCGTGGCCGAAAAGTTCGCTTTCAAGCAGCGTTTCCGGAATGGCGCTGCAATTGATGGCGATGAACGGGCCGTCTTTCCGGGCGCTTTTGCGATGGATGGCTTGCGCGGCCAGTTCCTTGCCGGTGCCGCTCTCGCCGAGAATGAGCACGGGGGCGTCAGTGGTGGCAACCTTGCGAATGGAATCAAAAACCTGTTGCATGCGATGACTGGTGCCCAGCATGCCCTCGAACCCCTGCCCTTGCAGCAAGCGCTGCATCTGGCGGTATTCGCGCTCCAAATGCGCCACATGAAAACAACGCTTGAGCAGCAATTTCAACTCCTCGACGTCCACCGGTTTGCCGAGAAAATCATACGCGCCCGCGCCGATGGCCCGCAGCGCGTTTTCCTTTTCGCCCTGGCCGGAAATGATGACGACTTTCGTGGCGCCGTCCTGCGTGAGCACGTCGGACAACGTGGCGAGTCCCTCCTCGGGATTTCCCGGATGCGGCGGCAGGCCCAAATCCAGGAGCACAACGGCGGGATGCGCGGCGCGGAATTGTTCCAGCGCGCTGGGGCGGTCCTGGGCGAGCAGAATTTCGTAATCCTGCGCCAGCGCCCACTTCATCTGTGTGCGTATCTCTTCGTCGTCGTCAACTATCAACAATTTAGGATTCATTTAGAGTCACTTATTGGCTATCGGCAGAAGTATGCGGAAAGTTGAGCCTTTTCCCTGCTCGCTTTCGACCTCGATCCGCCCGCCGTGGGCCTCGATGATCATCTTGCTCTGAAACATCCCGATGCCGAGGCCGGCTTTCTTCGTGGTCTGGAAAGGGCGGAAAAGCGAGCGGTTGAGGAACTCCTGGCTCATGCCGCAGCCGTTGTCGGCCACCGCGAGCACGGCCCAGCCGTTAAGCTGGCTCGTCTGGATGCGGACCAGGCCGGGTTGGGAAACGGCTTCGGTGGCGTTGAGCACCAGGTTCGTCACCACCTTGATCAACTGCTCGGGATCAACGGATATTTTCGGCAGTGCCGCGAAATCCTTGACGAGTTCGACATTCAAGGCGCCTTTGTGCGCGGCCAGGGCTTTGTTGACGACTTCGTTGAGATCGGATTCGGCGCGGCGGATTTCCAGGCCGTGGCGCAACATGCTCAAGCGCCCGATGAGATTATTGATGTGCGTGACGGTCTTCGAAACTCCGCGCAGCGCGTCTTCGCGAAAAGCGGGATCGTTGAAATGGACCGGCAGGTTTTTCAACATGAGGCCGAGCGTCGAGGCGGTGTTCTTCAGATCATGGACGAAAAACGCGGACATGGTCTGGAACGCCTCCATTTCCTTGACCTGCAAAAGTTTTCCGGAAAGCTGGAGATTGCGCAGGCTGGCGGCGACCTGGTCACCCACGCATTTGAGCAAGTCGAGGTCCTGGTGCATGAATGGGATTCCACCCACGCGGTCGCCGAGGGTCATCAACCCGAGCACTTCGCCGCCCACGGTCATGGGCACGCAAACGCGGCTGCCGCCTTTATGGAATTCATCGGGATGGCAACGCCGCAAAATGGCGGCCCAATTTTCCTTGGAAGAACTGATGTCCGCCGGGTCGGGATGGTTTTGCAACGCGCGCATGACCTCGCCGGCGTCCGCGCTGGTGGGACTCAACTCCGCGCCCCGCTCGTCCGACAGCGAAGTGGAAGCGGCGAAGACCAGGTTCGTTTTGTTCTCGTCCACGAGCCAGATGCTGACCGAGAGCACCTGGAAAATCTCGGTGACGAGCTTGACGGAGTCGCGGCACAAATCCAATTGGTCCATGCGGGAGGCCGTGCATTCCGTGAAGCGCCGCCAGACCGTGCGGTAATCGTACATCGGCCTTTGAAAATTCCGGCTGACAAAAAGTTTCGTGTAAAGGCGCACCCGCTCGGACAGCAGCATGACCGTCAGCGCCACCAAGCCGACCAGCAGGATGAACGCCTTGAAAGGAAACGAGGTGTTGTTGCCGAGCCATTTCACCACGTTCGCCGCCACGCCGACGATCAACAGGTAAACCCCAGCGAGCAGCAGGATGATGGAATTCAGGATCACCGAATGCGACGGATAAACGTTCACCTCGAAATGCCCGGTGCGCAGCAGCGAGCGCAAAATCAAAAGGCAACCCACGAACAACGCCCCGGCATCCACCCCGTCCAAATCGGTATAGACCTGGTGGAACAAAAGCATCTGGCTGCTCGTGTAAGCGCGCACGAGGAACAAAACGCCCAGGCCGACAATCATGAACTTGATGCGCCAGCGCATCGTGCCGACGGAAGCGCGGAACGTGCGTTCCAGATTCATCAGGATCAGCACGGAACTGAGCAGCAGCAGGACATCCAGCGCCATTCCCGGAATGGTCAGCGCAAAAGCCCATTCGGTCTTGCCCTCGAGCAGTTGCGCCTTTACCAACCCTTCATAAAATCCCAGCGCCAGACCCACGGGAATCACAAACGCCGCGCCGAGCACATATCGCCAGCGCGTCAGGAATTCGCGCGAATTCCCCCGCGCATAAGTCAGGCTGAAAAACAGCCACACCCCGGGCAGAAACGATGCGGCCAGGAATTTGCAATTCTCCCAATGCACCCGTCCCGCCGGTGTGCCGGCATCCAAACTGAGACACACGAAGACACTCTCGGCGGCCAGAACCAGCATCCCGGCAGCAAAAGCCCAATGAGCCGGAGAACGTCGTTCCTGCCACAACACGGCAAAAGCCATGGCCCCGCCAAAGATGGCGGCGACAAACGCAAGAATGGCGGCGTTATTCATAAACATAAGACCGGCTTAGGCCCATAGCCAAAGCGGTTTTCATGCCATTCTGTAGCCTGCGACGGGGGAAAACCACTAAAAAACAGCCGCAATCCTCGGCTTGCCTCTGCTCTTGATTTCGGCAGCGACGTATCGCCTTCTCCGAGTCCGTGTCGGCGAAGGCGAAACCAATGGCTTTATCGCCCGCTCAATTTTTTTAGCGAGATACCATACCTGCCCCCGCTATGTTTTCTTTATGAGCCGAAGTACCCTGATTAAAAAAAACAATGACTCCTCCGCGACCGGCCGGACGATAAAAATATTTCGTTTTGGGCCGACTGCGGCAGTAATATGGGTGACGGATGAATGAACCTATGACAGACCGGGAACTCTTGCGCGACTATGCGGAACTGGGATCCGAGAGTGCTTTCAGGTCGCTGGTGGACCGCCATCTTGACCTCGTATACGCCACGGCATTGCGCGGGCTCAACGATGCCCACGCGGCCGAGGAAATCACCCAGAATGTGTTTGTAATGCTCGCGCGCAAGGGGCTTTGGTTGGGTGGCGAAACCAACGTCGTGGCCTGGCTGCACAAGGCCGCCCTGCTGGAGATTCGCCGATGGTGGCGCGGCGAGTTGCGTCGGCGACGCCGGGAACAGACTGCTGTCGAACTTGGCACTCTGATGAAGGACGAAAATTCGCTGCTCAAAGCCCTGGAGGGCGAACTCGACGAAGGCCTGCTGACACTGCGTGAGGCGGATCGCTCGGCGCTGATCCTCCGCTATGTCGAGGGCCGAAGCCATCGGGAAATAGGCGCCCTGCTCGGCGCCCGGGAAGACGCCGTGCGAATGCGGGTGGGCAAAGCGCTGGAGCGGCTGACGAAATTCTTCCGGCGCCGGGGCTACACGATCGCGGGAGCCACGACGACTGCGGCAGTGTTGACGGCTTCAGCGAAAGCTGCGCCCGCCGAGTTGGCGGTGGCGGCCACAGGAGCCGGGATCGCCGCCGGTGGCGCCGGCACGGCGACCGGTCTAAAACTCATGCTCGCGAAAATTATGGGACTCACGAAAGCGCAAACATCGGTATTATGCGTGGTGCTGGCCATGGCGCCTGTCGCCTGGGAATGGAATCTTGATCGCCGATCGCGGATTGCGGCCGCGACCACCCAGGCCAAACTCGAACTGCTGCTCAGCCAGCAATCCCAAGCCGAGGACGACTTGCAGCAGTTGCAAGCCGAATCCACGCGGCTGGACGGCGCCATATCCAACGCCATCCAGAGCCAGCTTCGCTACGAAACCGCCGCGGCCAAACTGGGAACGCTAAAATCGCGGCTCCGCGGCCTCCTTACCGGAGCCCGTGATCAGTGGCCGGATGATCTCCCATATGTGCGCGTGCCCAAATCCGAAATTAGGTCCCTGGACCTCCTGCATAAGAGAGGAACCTTTAATGGACATGGTATTTTGGATGACACCGCGCAAGAGATGCTGGGTATTACCGCTGCGGAAAAAACCCCAACCGAGGAGGCTCTCTCCACTTATTGGCGCACCGTTGCAGCTATGTCGGAGAACACCGCCTATCAGACCAACATCACGACCGATGCCTCCAGTCAATTGACGAAGACGGTGATTGTTCCTCCGTTGGGCGAACCGTTCAAAGCGCTGGCCGCCAGCACTGCTGCGCAAATTTCAACTATTCTCGGGTCCGATCGTGAACAGATTCTTTTCGGTGACTGGGCACAAGGGGGGATTCAGGTTTTCTCCCCGGGGAACCTCTGGCTGATTGGGGATCATCCGCAGGTTTTCGACGTGTGGGTCAGTCCTGGCACCGGGACGAGCGGACCACGTTACGGCTGCGGCTGGCACATGGACGGTTCTGGCATATCCTCCGGAGGCGATTCGACCGATTTCGGAATGGTTCCGGCCGGCATCTTTGAAAAGTTTTTTTCACCCTGGCTCAGCGAACACGGCGTCACTCCGACAACAATCCATCCCTCCGGAAAATAATATGAAAAAACTCTTTCTGGCATTGATGGCCACTTGCCTGGGCGCGGCTGGTTTTGCGCTTTTTTACCATCAGGCCGGAAAATCTGGCGCCGAGACCGACATGGTCATGGGTCACTGGCGATCCGCCACAAACGATCTGGTCGCGACCCAGGAAGCCGTATCATTGCTACGTGTGGAAACTCAAGAGAAGCGGGAACGCCTGCGGCAGATAAACGGGCAATCGAACATCAGCCCCGAAATGCTGGAGATACTCGAAGGCAACAAATCTTCGGGCCATGCAATGGCCTGGGCAGAATTGCGACAGCGACTCGGCATCGGCTGGGACGCTTCGCCGGACTATGTTCTCGTCAACAAGCAGGCGATCCGCGACGTCTGGTTCAATAAACTCTATTACGATGGCAATCTCTCGGATGACACGGAAAAGCTGTTGAGCCTTTCTCCGGAGGAGCAAAAGGCCGTGCGGTCGGCGTTGGCAGCGGCAAAGGAAGGACAGTGGTTCAACGTGAAGAGCTCACCTCCGAGCGGGGATATCGTGGCGCAATATACGATTGGGCCGCCGGATCCCGCTTTCGCCGCGGGCCAGAGCAACGCCTTTGCGGCGGATATCAACACCGCCATAGGGGCAGAACGTGCAAGCTATTTTCTACCCGACGCTTGGCGCGAGTTTATGTCCGACTTGGCGCCCTCCGAAGCGAAAACCATGAGCATCCGTCAGACTGATGTGGACGGTCAGCCCGATCTGGTGTCGGAAGTGACGCAAGGGACCAATGTTTGGACCGAGCCAATCCGATATGCCACTTATCCCAATTTCCCTGTCCTGAAGCTTTTCCCGGGCGGTTGGCAAGCCATGGCCCAGTCGGTGGGATTCAAGCTGCCGCCTGGCTTTCAAAAATGAAGAGTGGAGCGCCCGCCGCGCCTTGGCCCATGCGTGTGTTTAAGAGTGGGTCGGCCCATGGTCGGGTTTTTTGATAATCCCGGAGGGATGGCGCGACCATAGCCCGGTCGCTTCAGCGCCGGGGTCTGGTTTTGGCGGATGGAAAAGTCCCGCCAGGGCCGGCCGGCCTGGTAGGGCGTCGCTGCTGCGACGCCGTGATTTGCCCCGCAGGAACAAACGCCTGCGTCACCCACATTGTAATCACACCTTTTTCATTTTGAAACCTTGACAACCAAATGGAAATTGGGACTATCCAAGACAGTAACCGAATAGTGGATGGTCGCCATGGTTCAAGGACAGAATTAATCATTTCATTCAACGTTTTCAAAATGAAAAATTTAACCACTGGTTTTCTGGGAGTGTTGATCCTGCTCGCATTTTCCAAAGTCTCGGTTGCGCAAAATGGAGAAGGCCAGGTTGTTTTCGATACGGTCCATAACGGAACAATGCCCGGAACACTAATCACATTTGGCCCGGGCAGCGGCTCTCTTACCGGCGAGCCTTTATGGGGGCCTGCCGGTTCGTTTACCTTCGGCCTCTATATTGGACCTTCCACGGCAACATCCCTCTCTCAGATGATCTTGATTGACACCGTGGGGAGTTCTCCTGCGGAGACACTTCAATCATCTCCGTTCGCTGGTATGGTGGTTGGTGGCACGGTAGCTGGGGCGGGGAATGCTGGTTCGGCTAACGGTTTCTCCGGTATGTTGGCTGGAATCACTTATGATTTTTACGTCGCCGGATGGAGCACGGCTGCGGGCTCTTCCTATTCTGAGGCGATTATGTCCGGCCTGCCCCAGGACTTCGCTGGTATTTCTGAATTGGGCAATGTGGTTCCAACATCGGTCAACGACCCGATACCTCCGCCATGGTTGTTTGGTACCGGTGATGGTCAAATCGGTGGATTTGAGCTGAAGCCAATCCCCGAACCCTCGACCATCGTTCTCGGTGGTCTCAGCGCTGCAGCTATCTGGGCCTTGCGCCGCCGAGAACAATTAATCAGGAGCCGATAAGGGAGTGAATATTGGCATGTTTTCATTATTCTTCCAAGCGAACCGGGCGAGCCACGCCTTGGCCCCCACGTATTTCCCTCTCATAGCGCTCTTGCAACCGGAAGCTAAGCATGCTACCTTCAATCTGGAAATTGAGGAGGATTGTTCTTTGATATTAGCGCCGACGCGCGAATCGAAAAGGCGCAAAAACTGCGCGCGACAGACTCGCGGTCGTTTAGGACGCCATGTCGGTCGAGGATGCTCAATAGGCCCGTAATTCCACCTGTTACCGCTCATAACCGCTAGTACCGCTTATTGTTAAGGGGGGGCGGCGGGGTGGGTTTAATCAAAAGCGTACAATCCATGGCCTCAAGTACTTGCACTTGCGTAAAAGTAAGTCAAAGCAAGTCAAACCATTTTCCCGGTTTGCCAGTCACGCGCCAGTTCGGACACCTTGTCGCAGCTTACGCACCCTAGCACCCTCGACATGTAGGGCGGGGCTGAACTTGTCCTTTCCATTTCGCCGTTTTGTGATTACGTTCGCCCGGCATGAAAGGCATTATATTGGCCGGGGGCGCCGGCTCGCGTCTGTTCCCGCTGACCCTCGTGGCCAGCAAACAGCTCCAGCCCATTTACGACAAGCCGATGGTCTATTATCCCCTGACCACCCTGATCGAGGGCGGCATCCGCGAGTTCTGCCTGATCTCGACTCCGCACGACCTGCCCCGCTTCCGCCAGTTGCTCGGGGACGGCTGCCAGTGGGGTTTGAAAATCGAATATCGCGAACAAGCCAGACCCGAAGGCATCGCGCAGGCGTTTCTGATCGCGGAATCGTTCATCGGCGCGGACGAGGTCACGCTGATTCTCGGCGACAACGTCTTTTACGGCGGCGACGGATTTCAACGGGCGTTTACCGAGTTCAAGGGCGGCGCGACGATTTTCGGTTATCATGTCAATGACCCGGAGCGCTACGGCGTGGTGGAATTTGACGCGAAGGGCAAAGCCATCTCCATCGAGGAAAAACCCAGGCAGCCGCGCAGCAATTACGCCGTTCCCGGCTTATATATATATGACAACGAAGTGGTGGGCATCGCGCGGGCGTTGAAACCCTCCGCGCGCGGCGAATTGGAAATCACGGCGGTGAACGTCGAATATCTGCGTCGCGGACAATTGCGCGTCTCGCGCTTGAACCGCGGTTTCGCCTGGCTGGACGCCGGAACGAGCAGCAGCCTCCATGAAGCGTCGGCGTATGTGCAGACCATCGAGAAACGGCAGGGCATCAAAATCGGCTGCCCGGAAGAAGCGGCTTTCCGCAGCGGATTTCTTTCGCTGGCCGAATTGCAGGGGCTCACCGGCAAAATCCCAAATTGCGAATACCGCGAATACCTGAGCGGGCTGGTGGCGGAGGCGACGCGGCTCAAAAGTTAGAGATTTGATTGGGGCGTTCGGTGTCCAGCCTTCAGGCTGTCCGGGCGGCTCTCCTCTGAAAACCTCAACGAGGTTTCGTACCAAAGCCCAGGGTTGCGAGGAACGAGCTACCCTGGGAAAACGGCGTTAAAATCCCACACCCTTTCGAGCGAAGCGAGGCGAGCTTGCGAGCATCTCCAACATCAACCCCCGTTTTTTTCACAAAAATTCATCAAAATAAAAACCATGTGAAACCTACCGTAGGTTTCAGATCCAACCGCGTCTTTTGGTAGTCTGGGCGCATGTTAAGTATTTTAGATTTTAGATCGGCGATTTTTAATCGCGGAAGGATGGTGATCCAAGTATGGAGTTCAAGCTTCAGCTTGTCCCCATCCCCAATTAGGAATTCCTTGTGGTGCGCCCGCAGGAACCGGCTAAAGGGCTTTGCACACGCCCAAGAACCGCATACTCGAAGAGGGGACAAGCTGAAGCTTGAACTCCATACCCCGAATCCGTCACATTGCGTGGCTCGTGGGAATTCAGTCGAGGCGGTCAAGGCGCCGATGCGCAAAAGTTCCACTCGTAAGTGGTTGATGGTGAATGCGGTCAAACCGGGTACTACCAAGTCAAACCAGTTGCCTGGTTGGACCGGTTGGACGTGGCAAAAGCTGACCCTAGCTGGCACCCTATCTGAATTTAAGTGGCATCGGGTGCCAGCAGAAGTCAGCAGGTGTCAGATAATGTCACCTGTTGCCACGTCTGTTCACATATTCCGACGGGAAAAAATTGCAATCGAAGCCGCGACGAACTTTCGACGATGCTGGACGCGGCTCTGGGCTCCGTGGCGGCGATTTGCAACTCGCCCTTTTCTTTTCACCGACATCCCCGTATATTCGCAAGCGAATGAAACGCAATATATTAACCGGCGACTCAAGCTTTAGCCGGTCCATCCGATAAATGCCCATGATTCTTCTCCTCGGCGCAACCGGTTATATTGGCGAAGCTTTCGCCCGCGAACTTGCGCAACGCAAACAGCCGTTCATCACGCTTTCGCGGAGCAAGGTGGATTATTCGCGTTTCGAGGAGCTGCTGAAATACCTGCAAACCCACAAGCCCGCTTTCGTGGTGAACGCCGCCGGCTACACCGGCAAACCGAATGTGGACGCCTGCGAAATCGCCCGCGCCGACACCTTGCAAGGCAACACCCTCCTGCCGCAGACCATCGCCCAGGCTTGCGCAGCCACCGGCACGCCCTGGGGCCACGTTTCCTCGGGCTGCATTTTCGCCGGCGCAAAGATTGAAACCAACGGCAAGCTGCGAGCGGAAAAAGATCTGACGCGGCCCGAACTCAAGGCGTTGGTCGCCAAAAATCCGGCGGCCATCCACGGCTTCACCGAAACTGACACGCCGAATTTTTCCTTTCGCGAGCCGCCTTGCAGTTTTTATAGCGGCACAAAAGCGCTCGGCGAGGAAGCCATCAACGGCGTCGGTCAAAGTTACATCTGGCGACTGCGCATTCCCTTTGATGAATTTGACAACGCGCGCAATTATCTCGCCAAGGTCCAGCGTTATCCCAAGGTTTACGACAACGTGAACTCAATCTCCCACCGCGCTGATTTCGTGCGCGCCTGCCTGGATCTGTGGCAACTGCATGCGCCGTTTGGAATCTATAATGTGACGAATCCCGGCTTCGTCACCACGCGCGAAGTGGTGCAGATGCTGGAGCGCATCCTGAGACCCGCGCGGCGTTTTGAATTTTGGGAAAGCGATGAGGAATTTTACCGAGTGGCCGCGAAAACGCCGCGTTCAAATTGCGTCATGGATGTTTCCAAACTGCTGGGCGCCGGCGTGAAAATCCGCCCGGTGCTCGAGGCGCTCGAAGCTTCGTTGAAAAATTGGCGGCGGGAATCCTAAGATCATGAACTTGCTCATCACCGGCGGCGCGGGTTTCATCGGCTCGAACCTCATCCAGCATGTCATTGAACGGCCGGAGATCGAACGCCTCGTCAATCTGGATTGCCTGACTTACGCCGGACACCTGGCGAACCTCGAAAAAATCTCGCGCCATCCCAAATACGTTTTTGAAAAAATTGATTTGCGCGACAAATCCGCCGTGCTTCAAGTCGTGCAAGAATACGGCATCACGCAAGTCATGCACCTGGCTGCTGAATCCCATGTGGATCGTTCCATCACCGGCCCGGGCGATTTCATTCACACGAACATTGTCGGAACTTTTCACCTGCTCGAAGCCTGCCGCGCCTGCTGGCTGGATGGTTCAAATGGCGCGACCAAAAACGCGGCTTCATTCCGCTTTCATCACGTTTCGACCGATGAAGTTTATGGAAGTCTCGGCGCGACCGGTTTTTTCACGGAGACGACTCCCTACGCGCCCAATTCCCCGTACTCCGCCAGCAAAGCTTCGAGCGACCTGCTCGTTCGCGCTTATCATCATACGTATGGCCTGCCGGTCGTCATCACGAATTGCTCGAACAACTACGGCCCGTTCCAATTCCCGGAGAAGCTTATTCCGGTGGTCATTCAAAGCATTCTCGCCCGCAGGCCCATTCCTATTTACGGCGACGGCATGAACATCCGCGATTGGCTTTATGTGCGCGACCATGCCGAAGCGCTCTGGCAGGTGCTCAACCGGGGCAAAAATGGCGAGACTTACAACATCGGCGGCCACAATGAATGGGCCAATCTCCATATCGTGGAATTGATTTGCGATTTGATTGACGAGCTTTCGCCACAAAGCGGCGGCCATTCGCGCAAGCTGATGACTTTCGTAAAAGACCGGCTCGGACATGACCGCCGGTACGCGATTGACGCCACGAAAATCAAAAATGAACTCGGCTGGATTCCCGCCCACACCTTCGAACAGGGCATCCGCGAAACGGTGCAATGGTATCTGGACAACCAAGCCTGGGTGGCTGAAGTCAAAAAGAAGGTCTGAGCCCGACGATGAGTGGAATCACCAACGCATTTAGATTGGGAAGGCGCGACCAATACGCCGTTCGACAAGCATTTCTTGCCATGGTTTGCACAAGCAAGGCCGATTGTAATTCCGCAATAGTACGGGCATGATTACGTATTATATCACCTTTCCAAAGTTAACCATGGCACCTTAGCTGCTGATTTACAGGTTAATGTCAAATATGACAAAATTAAACTCTATGCTTGAAAACAGCTCGTTCTTAACGCCTGCGCGCCCGTCGGCACGCTTAACCCATCTCCGGCTTTTGCTGCTGTGCGGAATGCTTCTGGGTCTGGGTTCGGCCCGCGCCCAGAACGTGGTCGTTTTCACCAACCTCGTCTCGTTCAACAAAACGAACGGTTATTTGCCTACCGCTCCACTGTTGCAGGCGAAGGACGGCAATTTTTACGGCACTACGCCGTCGGGCGGCGCCCACTACTCAGGGACAATATTTCAACTCACGACTAACAACGTCCTGAATACCCTGATTTCCCTGGACTTCACGAATGGCGCCACGCCGACCTCCGGGCTGATCCAGGGCCTGGACGGAAATTTTTACGGCACAGCTTCATCTGGCGGCACCAATGCGGGTCTCGATTCGATGGGATATGGCTTTGGCACGATCTTTCAACTCACCACCAACGGCGCTTTTAATGTGCTGGCCACCTTCGCCGGCACCAATGGCTCCTACCCGAACGGCCTCTTGCAAACCAGCAATGGTGTCTTCTATGGCACTACCTATTACGGCGAAGCAACCCAAAGCCCGCTCAGTTACAACAACGGCAACGGTAGCCTGTTCACTCTTGATACCAATCACAACCTCAGCAACCTGTTCTTTTTCTCGGGTGCCAATGGCGAATACCCGTTCTCGCCGCTGGTGCAAAGCAGCAATGGCAATTTCTATGGTTCCACCATTTACGGCGGCGCCACCATTCAGGGTACGGTTTTTGAATACGCCGCGAATGGCAATTTCACCAGCCTCGATTCTTTTGGCGGCACTAACAGTTACTCACCCAACGGCCTGATCCCGGGCAAGGATGGGAATTTCTACGGCACCGCGCAAGGCAGCACCTTGGATTATGGAACAGTGTTTCAATTGACTCCCGGCGGCGCGCTGAAAATTTTGGCGTCATTCAACACCAACACCGGCTTCGCGCCCCAGTGTTTAATGCAGGCCAAGGACGGAAATTTTTACGGCACCACCTCGCAAGGCGGGACCTATAATAATGGCGCCATCTTTGAATTGAACACGAACGGGGTGCTGTTGCCCCTTTACTCGTTCACAGGTACGAATGATGGTTACTATGCGACCAGCCTCATGCAGGCCACGGACGGGAGTTTCTACGGCACTACGAAATATGGCGGCAGCTTCAACTATGGAACCATTTTTAAAATGAGCCTCGTTCCAAGCCCGAATATTCAACACGTTGGCGCAACTAACGGAGTCATCACCCTCACCTGGCCTGCGGCCATGGGTCAAAACTATCAGGTTCAATATCTCACCAACTTAACACAGACCAACTGGAGCACGCTGACCAATTTCACCGCGGCTGGCGCCACTGGCACAGCGACCGATTCCACCAAGTCGGGCACTCAACGCTTCTACCGTGTCGTTCTGGTGCTCTAAGCGCTTGGGAACCGGGATCGAAGTTGAATCGGGCAGACTTGGGTTCGGCTCGTGTCGTTTGTTCGGGACTGCAAGCGCCAGCCGCCACAACTCGATCCGTGGATCGTTATAATTCCCGTTCGATCAGGATCGGGAATTACTTAACAAGACGGAAAAACTGGCTGCCGGTTAGGGGCGTGAGCACGATCTGAAATTGGGAGCCAGAGAGCGAGGGGATATTTGTCAAGGTGGTCCAGCTACCGGCGGCCAGGCTGGAACTTTGTTGCAAAAGAAATCCGGAGGAGGCTGATGGCCATGCAAGAAGAACCGAATTCGGACCGGACATTGAGATGCTCAAGGTCGGGATGGGAATGACTGTGCTTACGCCAGGCATAAAGACTTGAATGCGGTTGTTAAGCACGTCCGACACGTAAACCCTGCCAGTGGTGTCCGAAGTCACGCCATTTGGCTCGTTGAATTGTCCGATGCCCGCGCCGGGGCTGCCCCACGACATTAGAAAATTGCCCTGGCTGCCGAACTTCTGAACGCGACTGTTCTGCGAATCTGACACGTAAATATTGTTCGCATTATCCACCGTCACCCCGCCTGGAGCGATGAACAAACCGGCGTTCGTTCCATAGCCGCCCCATTGGGTAAGGTAGTTGCCGGAACTGTCAAACTTCTCAACGCGGCAATTCTCTGAGTCGGCCACATAAACATTATTGCCGCTGTCCAGGGCCACCCCTCTAGGATAGGCAAATTGTCCGTTGCCCGAACCGTAGGAAGAGCCCAACTGCGACAAGAAATTGCCGTTGCTGTCGAATTTCTGAACGACGCTGTTGCCGGTGTCGGCCACATAAATGTTGTTCGCGCTGTCCACCGCCAACCCATTAGGACTTTTGAAAGAACCGCTCCCGGCGCCAAAGCCGCCCCACTGACACAGATAATTGCCATTGGCATCAAATTTTTGGATGCGATAGTTATAAGTGTCCGCGACATAGACGTTGTTGTTGCCATCCACGGCCACTCCGCCGGGGGTGTTGAATTGTCCGTTGGCCGGGCCGTAAGATCCCCACACCGCCAGACACAAGCCGCTGTTGTTGAATTTCAGAATTCGGTGGTTCCCGGAGTCGGCTACGTAAGCGTTATTTCCAAGGTCGGTGGCGGTTGCGTTCGGGCCGGAAAGTTTCACCACGGCAGCGTTGGTCGTGCCGAACTGGGAGACATACGTTCCAGTGGGGTCGAATTTTTCAATCCGACTATTGCCGGTGTCAACCACGTAAACATTCCGGCTGCTGTCCAATGCCGCGCTGGATACGGACTTCATTTGTCCGCTGCCATTCCCAGGCGCGCCCCATTGAGCGAGAAAGTTTCCCTGGCTGTCGAATTTCTCCATGCGATCATTCGACGTGTCCGCCACATAAACATTGTTGGCGTTGTCCACACTGACACCGCCCGGGGCGATCAACTGGCCGTTGCCCGTGCCCCAGCCGCCCCACTGGGTCAGATACACGCCAGAGCTGTTGAGTTTCTCGATGCGGCAATTCTGGGTGTCGGCCACATAAATGTTATTGCCGCTGTCCACAGCCACACCCCTCGGGTAGGCAAATTGTCCATTGCCCGAACCGTAGGAAGAGCCCAACTGCGACAAGAAATTGCCGTTGCTGTCGAATTTCTGAATGACACTATTCCCGGTGTCGGCCACATAAATGTTGTTCGCGCTGTCCACCGCCAGCCCGTTGGGGCTTTTGAAAGAGCCGCTGCCGGCGCCAAAACCGCCCCACTGCCCCAAAAAGTTGCCATTATTGTCAAATTTCTGGATGCGATAGTTGTAAGTGTCCGCCACATATACATTGTTGTTGCCATCCACCGCCACTCCGCCAGGGGTATTGAACTGCCCAATAGCCGTGCCGTACACGCCCCACTGCGTCAAACTCACGCCGGAACTGCTGAATTTTACGATCCGATGGTTTTGCGTATCAGCCACGAATATGTTGTTACCACTATCCACCGCAGCTTGTTGCGGTTGGGTGAGCACCAAGCTGCCGGCGGTAACGCCGCCCAGTTGGTAAAGGAAAGTTGGTGCTGACCAGGAACTTAACGAAGAAACAAGAGTGACAACTATCGCCGACGCCAGAACAACAAATTTTTTCATCCGACTGCTGTAGGCATAATTTATGCCAAATAACTCGAACATCATGCTGTGAGCTTAACCTCGGCGCTTAATCTAACCAGTCATCTTTCGCGGAATACGTCACGTCGGACGGAGTCCGACAGACATCGCAGCTTGCAAATAGTGGAACAGCTTTCGTCGTGGACGACTTGGTGTCTGCGGAACGCATATTTTTGGATGGTAGTCCAAGTTGGCGAGTCGGCGCTGAAGAACATCTTCTTTTCTCAAGCGGTACCAAGCGGTACACGTTCGCTTCGCCTCGACTCAACTGGTCAAAAAACGACAGTCAAACCATCCAATAGGTTTGACTTGCTTTGACTCGGTGCGACCGGAGGTGGGAACCAGCGAAAAATTATCTGGCGAACCGAGACATCTTGACGCAACTTCAAAATGGGACTGGCATTACATCAGGAACGGAAAAACCGCGCACGCGTTCATTTGGGATTTCAAGTGGCACGGCTCGCTTGGTCTGCGACAACCGCCCGATGCGACGGCGTCCGCCCAGCTTGTCCGCCATAGCGCCCAGCGCGACGGCGGAAGATGTCAAGGAACCAACTCCTCCTACTACGCGAGAAATTACCCTTGACCGAATCCCGACGCAAGAAATTTCAACCCGGATTTAAACCCGGAAACCTGATCGCTCAACATCTTGGACCGAAGGTTGAACCTGGGTAGGTTCGGCAATAAAAATAAAAAACCCGGCAAGTGTTTTGCACTTGCCGGGCTGTGAAACTCAATCGCGTTCAGCGCCTCAAGCAACCTGCTTGCGGAACTGGGCGAAACCAGCCAGAGCGGTCAAGCCCAGGCCGAGGAAGATCAGGCTCGAGCCGCCGTCCGGAACCGTCTGCCCAGCGCTGGAAGCGAAGCTGAAGGTCACGTTACCAGCGCCGCCGACAGCGGAGGTAAACGAAGCGTTCCAGTAACCGGAGACGGAATCCGCTGGATTGCCGTCAGACAGTGTGCCCGTGCCGAACAGGGTCAGACTGCTGTTAGGCAGGGGACTGCCGGGAGGGGTGCTGATCTGCTCAAGGAGCGTCGTGACGGTAAAGGTCAACAACGTGCCGTTGATGGACCACAGCGGATTCGGACTCGGCACGGGAGGCGTGCCAGTCGGGTTGATCAGCAGCGGGCTGTAGATGGTGACACCGTCACCAGCAGTGCCGAGGTAACTCAGCGTGGGCGCTGGCGAGGAGTTCACGGTGATGCCGTTGAAAACCAAGCTGTGGTCCTGAGAGAAATCAGACGAGGTCGCTCCGGTGCCAGCCGTGTTCTCATAACCGGTGACGCCACCGCTGAATGAGACAGTACCCTGAATGGGACTTGCTTGCGCGCTCTGGGGCAGGAGGGAGAGAGCAACCGCTCCCATCGCCAGCACCGAGGCTGCAATTTTAATTGTTTTTGTCATAGTCATGTTCCTAATTTTGTTCCCGTTTGTTTATCAGTAATGTTTGGATTACCTACTCACCTTTAAGCAAAGGGTATGCCAATGCACTTTCTGATGAAGATTGCAAGCAAAAACATAACTGTAACATGTTAATTATGAATGTATTACAATTTTATCAATCAATGCGTTTTTCCCGGTAATTATTGGTTTGAGATTTGAAAAAACGTAAGGATTTCCGACGCTCTAAACCCAGTTGGGCCGATTCCGTTCCATGAGAGAGTCTTAAGTAGTTGATATTTAAATGCCTAGGAATTGATTTGAGGAGCGTAAGGGGGTTCGACGGGTTGGAACTTTTAGAACGTGGTTTGTAAGTATTTCCGACGTTTCTGCAGGCTGAGATTTAATGGTGTTTATCACGTTTAATGCGTTATTTTGTAAGCACTTACAATGATGTCATCGGGTCGTTTCTGCAAGACTTGCAAATTGCCTTTGCGCCTTTCTTCGACCACCCAAACGGACCCAAAAATTGGTCGAGTGATTAAGTTTTCCGTGAGTTTTCCGTGTTGCGACGCGGTTGGATCATGCAAACGATCCAGGCGAACGATCTGAAAAAATCACAAAGGGGGGAAGTGCCGCTTCGGGTGTGGCTGTCACCACACCCAAGCTTCGAGAAGGCTGAAGGAAGGAAAAGAAGAAACGAATTTAAAGCTCTAGTCCCGATCAAAATTTACGATTTGAAAAAATCCCGAATGACGGACGCGATTCTTTGAAGTTGGTCGTCCGTGAGTTCGCCGTACATGGGCAGGCTCAGGCATTCGCGCGCGGCTTTTTCCGCCACCGGAAAATCACCGGCCTTATAACCCAGGGACGCGTAGCATTTTTGCAAATGCAAAGGCACCGGATAATGCAGCGCGCAGCCGATCTGATTTGCCTCCAGATGCTTTTTCAATTCATCGCGCCGCGGATGACGGACGACGTAAAGGTGAAAGACGCTCTCCGCATAATCGGCCTCGATCGGCAATTGCAGGGGCGTGTCCGCCAGCAATTCGTGATACCGCCGGGCCACGCGCCGGCGCTCGCGCGTCCAGCGATCCAGATGCTTGAGCTTCACTCCCAACACCGCGCCTTGAAGGCCCTCCATCCGGTAATTGTAACCCACTTCATCGTGATAATAGCGTTTCGAGGAGCCGTGTTCGCGCAATGACCGCGCCCTCGTCGCATAGGCGTCATCGTTCGTCAGCAGTGCCCCACCCTCGCCGCAGGCGCCCAGGTTTTTTCCCGGATAAAAGCTGAATTCAGACATCACGCCGAACGTCCCGACTTTACGTCCCCGGTATTTCGCGCCGTGGGCCTGCGCCGCATCTTCCACCAGCGGCAGATGGTGCTTCCGGCAAATTTCCAGCAGCGGGTCCATATCGCATGGATGACCGTAAAGATGGACGGGAACAATCGCCTTGGTGCGCGGTGTGATGGCCCGCTCTACGCCTTTCGGATCCAAATTGAAAGTCTGGTCGTCAATGTCCACGTAAACCTGCCTCGCGCCCACATAAGAAATCGCCCAACTTGTCGCCACGAATGTGGTCGGGGTGGTGATCACTTCATCGCCCGGCTTGAGATTCAGCAGCAACATGGCCACATGCAGCGCCGAGGTGCCGCTGTTAAAACCGAGCGCATATTTCGCGCCGCAGAAATCGGCGAAGTCGCGCTCGAACTGCGCGACATCCGGGCCGAGGCAGAAGCTGCAATTGTCCAGGGTTTTGGCGATGACGGCGTCCAGTTCCTTTCGCAACGGGCGCAGTTGGGCCGGCAAATCAAAATAAGCAATCGGTTGGTTCATTTATGTGATTTTCTAAAATCAGCCAAGGATTCCGTGCCTGACCAAAGGTTGCAAGCGATTAAAAATCGGTGGAATTGGGCAGGCTGTGATTAAAAGCGGATGAGGTTGGCGTTTGTTCCGAAGGAACATTCGACAATAGCCCGGTCGCTTCAGCGCCGGGTAGTCGGTTGATTTGAGCGTCAAGTCCCGCAGGGACGGCCGAGGTTTAACCACCTATTCAGCCGTCCCTGCGGGACTTTTCCATTCGCCAAAATCAGACCCCGGCGCTGAAGCGACCGGGCTATTGTCGCGCCATCCCTCCGGGATTATCAAAAAACCACACCAGTGCCACCCCCACATTTGAATCTGTCAACTCAATTCAATTCGGCCAATACGCGCCTGGCTTCCGCCGCCAGTTTCTCCGGCAGCTTGAGATCCACAGCTTGCAATAGTGATTTCTTACTGTCTGCGCGTTGCTTGAGCTGATACTGATCCATCCCCAGATAATACATCAATTGCGCATCGCCGCTCTTCTTCAAAGCGCTCTCTTTCAATAGCTTCTGGGATGCGGCGTAATCTCCCAACCGATAGTTGATGATGCCCAGCGCCCGGGCGAGATCGGCGTCTTCCGAATAAACCTCGCGCGCCTTAAGCCCGAGAGCGAGCGCCTGCTTGTCATCGCCCGGCTCTTGCGCGTAGAGAATCGTCAACTGCCTTTTTGCGGGCACAAAATCGGGATAGCGGCTCAACGCTTTTTCATAACTTTGCGTGGCCGCATGCGTATCACCCTTCTGTTCGCTGAGGGCCCCCTGCGCCATGAGCGCCGGCACATAATCGGGATTCGATTTCAGGCACTGATCCACTTGCGACTGCGCATCCGGGACAGGTTTGGCGGCGATGGCCAACAGGTCCAGAAATTGTTTCGCCGCAGCCGCGCGCGAAAAATTCGCGCCGCTCTGCAAGGCGTTCTGCATTTGGGTTTGCGCGTCGGCCACCAGACCGCGACTGTATTCCGCCTCGCCCAGATCATAAGCCAGCTCGGGATCGGCCGGCAACCGCCGGGACGCTTCCTGCAGCAGGTTCACGGACCATTTAAAATCGCCCGTTTGATAGGCCAGCCGACCGAGCATGCGGTCAATTTTCGGATCCTCCGGCGCGATTTTGTAGGCGGCCTTCGCGAATTCAAAAGCCTTGTCCCGCTGATCCGGCTGCGATGAGTAAAGCCGGGCCAATTCCATCAGCGCCCGCAAATTCTTCGGGTTCAATTTCAACACGGTTTCATACGCGGCAATGGCCTTGTCCGTCTTGCCATCGTGTTGATAGATCGCCGCCAGGCGGCTGTAAGCGGTGGCATCCGCCGGTTGCTCCGCAACCCGTTTTTCGAGCAATGTAATCGCATCCGGTCCGGCGGATTTGACATCCACGGCCATGATGGCCACGCAACGCGCGGCTTCCTCTTTACCAGGAAAGTCCTGTTTGGACTGCCCCGCGAACTTCAGCGAAGCGCTGGCGGCATCTTCGTCGCCGGACATATAGTGAACCATGCCCAGATGGTATTGGATATCCGCGGCGTTCGGCTGTTTGGCGGCGCTCTCCTTGAGCAGGATCAACGCCTGCGGGTAATCCCGTTTTTTGTAAAGAATCCATCCCAGCGTGTCGGCCGCGGAGGAATCAAACGGAGCCACTTCCCGGGCGCGGCGGGCCAGATCGTATCCCTTTTCCAACTCCCCATGTTCCGAGTAAAGGTAAGCCAGGTTGTTGAGCGCGGCGATATTCTTAGGCTCCAATTCCACCACCTTTTCGTAAGCCTCGCGCGCCGCTTTCACATCCTTCAACTGGTCCTGGATGGTCGCCAGCAGCATCCAGGCGCCCGGCTCCTTGGGATGTTTTGCCAGCAGCGTATGCAATGTGTCCAGGGCTTGCTGGTTCTGTTTGGCCGCCAGATACACGCGGGCCAGCGTAAAATAACCAGGGCTATAATCAGGCTGGGCCTCGATGGTTTTCAACAGGATCGCCGTGGCTTGCCTCGAATCGCCCTGGGCCATGTAAATCTGCGCCAGGAGCAGTTGCAACTCCGGCACTTTCGGTTCCTTCTCAATCTCTTTCTGGACCCGTTGCAACGCCGCGGCATACTGCTTGTCATCCACGTCCAACTCTGCCATTTGTTCCTGCGCGGTCAGGTATTCCGGCGCCAGTTCCAGCGACTTTGCAATCTCCTTGCGCGCCTCCGAGGACCGTCCCTGCAGTCGTAACACGGATCCCAGCAGCGAGGGCGTCTGCGCATTTTTGGGATACTCTTCTTCCAGTTTCCGGTAAATTTTCACCGCGTCATCGAGCTGGCCCAATTGCTTGTAGGCGTCCGCCAGGATCAGTTGCGCGTCCGGCAGTTTGGGCCTTTGCTGCACCAATTGCTTCAGCGCGACCACTGCCGAACTGACGTCGCCCTTGGCGATCTTGATCTGCGCCAGGGCGATGATGGCCTCGGCATAGCCAGGACTGAGCGTGATCGCCTGGTTCAGGGCCGCCATGGCCTTGGGGGTGTCATTTTCCCCGTTGTACGCCAGGCCCAGTTGATAAAACAGTTGTGGTGATTTTGAAAAAGTCTTCACCATTTTCTCGTATTCCGTCACCGCGGTGGCGTAATCCCCCTGGATCATGCCCATGCGGGCGCCCAGCAGCAGCGCTTCGAAATTATTCTGGTCCCGCGCCATCACCTTGGCCAGCACTTCCCGGGCGGCGTCAAATTTCTTTTCATCCCCGTAAGTCCCGGCCAGGGCAATGCCTGCCGGCAGATAGTCCGGCACTTTCTTCCAAAGCTCTTCCAAAATGGTCCGGCCACCGGCCACATCGCCGCTTTGAATTTTGAACTGGGCGTAAACCAGCCGGCGGTGCGACCGCAAGGGCGCGGTTTCGGCGGCGAACTTAAACGCTTCCTCCGCCTGCCTGGGATTCTTTTCCTCCACGTACAAACTGCCCAACGCCCCGTAGAGCGGGCCGAATTTGGGATCCAGCCCGCGCGCGCGCTCAAAGGCGGCCGCGGCGGCTTTGAAGTCGCGCTCGCGGAAAGCCAGGGTGCCGAGGGCGACCTCAACCGCCGCACGTTTGGCCGGAGGCACCGCCAGGCTTTGCAGGCGCTGCCGCACGACGTCAATTTCATTCAACGTCATGCCGGAATCGGCCAGCAACAGGGGCGCGGTGTCGTCGTCGGGCTTGCGGGTCAGCACATAGTTCGCCTCTTCCCGCGCCTTGCCGCGTTCCCCGGCAGTCAGATAAAAAAGCCCCAGCGTGTCATGCACTTCCAGGTTGTTGGTGTCCAGTTTGGCGCCCTTTAAAAGTGCCCCGTAAGCGAGGCCCAGACGGCCCTGTTCAAACGCCATGATTCCCCACCGCGTGTATGCCCCCGCCGCCTGGGGATTGAGACGCAGCACGTTGATGTATTCCACTTCCGCGCTGTCATAATCTCCCGCCGCGTAAAACTTTTCAGCCTTCTGCCAATGCCGGGCTTCCTTCGCTTTCTTGGTGCAGCCCGCGCCGCTGATTACCAGGAGGACCAGCAGCGCCAATGGGAACAGCAAATGGGACAGTCGTTTCATATTTTATTTGGACTCGATTTGGAAATGGATTCCCCACGAATGTGCTCCGATCGGTAAAGCAAGGCCAGCAATAAGAAAAATGGAATCAGCGACAACGCGAAGAACAACGGACCGCCTTGATGATGAATGGGCGAATCAATCATTTCCGGCCCGATATGAACGCAAAGCTCGCCGATGGTGAAGATTCGAAAGCCGTTCCGCAACAGCGCCAGCGGAACCACAAACAAGGCCACGACACCGCGCTTCCAGGGCGAGCGCAGGAACAACTGGCCCGCAATCAAGCTGGTGATGAGCAAAATCCAGGTCGAGTGAATGCCGCTGCATTCCGGCGCCACTCGGAGGCCCTGGGTTCCGGGCAGGGCGAAATTCAGGCCGGTGCGGGCATGAGTGGTTCCCGCCAGAGTGAACATCCAATCGGTGACTATCGCCGACCCATATTGGAGGAAAGTGTCTATCCCTGACAGCATCGCCGCCGGCATGGGTATCATGAAGGCGAGCAGACCCACCGGCAGGGCAATGGCGCGCAAGGCCGCCCGCCCCAGGGAAAAACAAAGCGCGCCGCAAAGCATGAGAAAGCAGGCTGAAATGGTGAAGGCGAGGCGATCTTCCGTCGCGAGGTTCCAACCCGAACGTAGCGCGAGCCAATAACCCGCCAGCATCAGGCAACCTGCGATCAAGAAACCAGCCGCAAGACCACGGGCGGGACGGGCGCCGTCGCGCAAGCTCTTTCGTTTTGGCCAGATCAGATAAATCGTCACGACCGGCATCAGCAGAATGTAAGAGTAAAGCTGGCTGCCAGCCGCAAACGCCGCCAACTCGTATAAAGGCCGGCAAAAACAAATCAACAGCGCCGCCAGCAGCCAAAACAGGCCGCGCGCCCGCGCGGGATTCGCTGAGGCAACTTCGCCCCGACGCCCTGGAAATGGCCGTTCCAGCGGAACCATCGGTTCATCATTTTCTGCGCGCATGGATTTTTGTGCGGAATGGGTTGAATTCCACGCTCAGTAACTGGGCGTTCGTCCAATCTTCCGGACGATCAGAAGCGATAACCCAGCTCGAAGCCGGCTTGATCACTGCTAAAAGCAAATTGCGCCTGCGACGAAACATCCGTGCTGTACTGGTAGAAGACGGACGCCGTGGCCCGCTTCCAGAACGCCCAGGTCACCCGCGTGTTCAGGGAGTAGTAATCATCGGTGCGGTTGACGGGCACATTTGCGACGGTGGTGCCATAGGACGATTCGTTATACGAGCCGGTCATGGTGAAATTGAATCGCTTGAAGAATCGCTGGCTCAAACCCAGGCTCACGGTAGTGGTGGTGGTGACCTGGCTCTGAAACGCGGCCGGCGAGACCGTGCGTTCCGAGTCCAGCGTGAGGGTGGTATAAGTGGCAAGCTTATAGGCAATGGCCGCCCCATAAACCGGGCTGAACAAACTGGGTTGGCCGCCGCCAAAATATTGCTGGTCCTGGACGCCGGCATGCACCGAGAAAGTTGACTTGCTGGTCGCCACGTAGCTCATGCGGACCAGCGCCGTTTCGGTGAGATAGTTCGGGCCGCCGGAAACATTGTCGTAAGTGACGCCCGCGCCCAACCCGACCGTCACGCGCGAAAATAATTTATAATTAAAATAATCCAGCGTTGACCACTCCCGGGTGCTTTGCAGTTGTTGCGTGGTGGCGATGGCCTGGCTGAAGAAACTGAAATTCTGGTTGACGGCCAGATCCAAAGACATGCTGCTATTGAAGCGATAGGAAGCCGTGAGAGCCGTCGCGAAAGTTTCCTGATCCGTCTGGGCGCCCGTTTGAATCAGCGGCGCGGAAAGTTCGGTGTAACTTTGCAACAGCCCGAACACCCAGTCATCATAAAAGGTCCGGCCCGTGAGGCTGACGTTATGCCCGACGTTGTCCTGCAATGCGCTGCTCGAATAATAAGTGAAGGTGGGCGTGTAATCCAACATCCAGTACTTTCCCAGTGTGAAAAGAACTCCCGGCGAAAATGTCTGGATGGCGGAGGCTTGCTGCGAACCCGGCGCCGATTGGATACCCGTCCCGTAACTGAACTGGTAATCCAGGTGCGGACGCACCCCGACCGGCCCCCATTGCATGAGCGAAAAATCACCGGGCGCGATGGACGCCGTGGATTCGTCCTCAAACCCCAGCCGCAAACCCGGCGAGGGAACCGAAAAGGCCGGCATCGGCGCCAGCACCTGCTGCGCCCGCGCCACACCACAACCCAGCAGGCACAGCGCCACCGCGCCCGCGCCCCTGCCCTTGCCGCCCGCAACCATGCGATTGCCCAAACCCGCCTTCCACCGTCGCTTCATTTTTGGTGTCCCTTTCATTTATCTGATTTTTGAGCCGGACCAAAAAGGTCTCGCCCGATTTGCAAAAACTGAATGCCAACCTCCCCGCTGAATACAAGATTTCCCCTGCGGAACCGGCTGAATGACCTTATTCAAGCAGGCGCGCAGGTCAGGCTTTCCAAACCTGACCGGGTTTGGTCTTCACCCCCGCCATGGCGTTGCGCGTATCCACAATACACTGCGACCAATCCGCCAATTCCTGATAATTGACCGCCTGATGATTGGTGGCAATGATGACCGCATCGAAGCTCTCCACGGTTTCGCGGTTCCATCCCAGGGAACGCGTGCCCGCCCAATGCGGATGCTCACGGGTCTTGGGGATGACGGCCACGTGTGGATCGTAATACGAAACATCGGCACCGCGTTCGCCCAACAAATCCATCAGCACATAACTGGGTGATTCGCGATCATCATCCACGTTGGGTTTGTAGGCCAGGCCGACCACCAGCACGCAACTCCCGTTCACCGGCTTGCGCTGGCTGTTGAGCGCTTCCGCCGTCCGGTTGATGACGTAGTTCGGCATGGACGTATTGATTTCGCCCGCCAACTCGATGAACCGGGTAATTTGCCCGTACTCGCGCGCTTTCCACGTCAGATAAAACGGATCAATCGGGATGCAGTGACCGCCCAAACCCGGCCCCGGATAAAACGGCATGAAACCAAACGGCTTGGTCTTCGCCGCGCCGATCACTTCCCAGACATCAATCCCCATCGCGCCATAGACGAGCTTGAGTTCATTGACCAACGCGATATTGACGCTGCGAAAAATATTTTCCAAAAGCTTCGTCGCCTCCGCCACGCGGCAGGAACTCACCGGCACCAGCGTCTTGATGGCCAGGCCATAAAGCGCCTTTGCCCGTTCGAGACAGGCGGGTGTATAACCACCGATCACCTTGGGAATAATTTGCACTTTGCTCTGTGCGTTGCCCGGGTCTTCGCGTTCCGGCGAAAATGCCAGGTGAAAATCCACGCCCGCCTTCATGCCCGAGCCTTCCTCCAGCACTTCGCGCAAATCCTCATCCGTGGTGCCCGGATAGGTCGTGGATTCCAACACCACCAGCGAGCCCTTGGCCAAGTGCGGCGCGATGGATTTGCCGGTTTCGAGAATGAAGGAAATATCCGGCTCGCGGTTTTTGTTCAGCGGCGTGGGCACGCAGATAATCACGGCCTCGGTCTCTTTCACCCGGCTGAAATCCGTGGACGCAAAAAATTTCCCGCCCTTCACCACTTCGGCAATGATCTCTGAAGGAATATGCTTGATGTAACTGGTGCCGGCGTTGATGCGCTCGACCTTTGAGGAGTCAATGTCCAATCCCAAAACGTTCACGCCTGAATGCGCAAACTGCAGCGACAACGGCAGCCCGACGTAACCCAATCCAACCACGGTTATTTTCATAGATTTACGTATTTGCAAGTATATTGAAATTCAAGCTCTTACACCAGAAAAAACCATGCCCACGCGTGAATGGCGGCAGAGTGGCAGGGCCAGTGTGTGTTCGCAATCCCAAATCAACCAAGCCTTAATCGTTTCGTGGAGCCGCCGCGACGGGCGCATGCGCCGAGGACCGCAGCCGACCGAGGCAACTCCGAACGCCGAATTTCGCCACGCGCGTTATTACCTTAATCGTCGGACTGCACTTCAACGCCCCGCGAACCTGGGCGAAAGCGGACGCGATCATTCCCGCATTCAAGAGCAGCCCCGCTTTTTCCACCGCGCGGATGGCGTAATATTCCTTGGCTTTGCGCGTCAGCGAGCGCGCCGTTGCCTTGGGCATGTATTCCGCCGCAATGTCAATGGACCGCATGTTGTCATCAATGTCCAAAGCCGCCTGCGTCAGGCGCGAAGTCGCCGACGAACCGTGAATCCGATAGCACGCGCGCACTGTCGGCTCATACCAAAATGGATACCGCGCCGCGATGCGCCGCCACATTTCCCAATCCAGCGCGAAGCAGAGTTCCGGCAGAAACCCGCCCACTTCCTCATACACGGCGCGTTTCACCACAATCGCCGGCGTCTGGATCACCTGCTCCACCGCAATTCGCTCCAGCCAGTTTTCCAAAATGCCCGCGTCCGCGCGTTCCAAAGCGGACAGAAAATCCTGATGCCCGTCCCCGTCAATGAATGCGTGACGGCAGAACGCCGCGCCAGCCTTGGGATTCTTTTCCAGCCCTTGACGAAAGCCCTCGTAAAATCCTGGCAGCACCAAATCGTCCTGATGCAGGATATGGACCCACTCACCTCGCGACCGCGCGATGCAGGAATTCCAAATGCCCGCGAGTCCCAGATTTTTTTCCTCGCGATAAAATTCCACGCGTCCGCCGCCGATGCGCCGGACCAATTCCTTCGAGGATTGTTGCGGGGAACAATCATCCACCACCAGAATCTGCATCGCGTCCGCTCCGGGCGCTTGGTCGAGCACGGAACGCAGCGTCTTCTCGAAATAATCCGCGGGAGCGTTATAAGTCGGGATCGCCACCGACCAAAACGGACGCGGACCGTTCCCCGCCGGCACGCGCGGAATTTCGGATGGCCTGATCGCGGGTCTCATGCCGCCAGCCTCTTGATGCGATGGTAAATTTTGCGCGCCAATTGCTTGCCGCCGGTGCGCATCGTCGCCTTTTTTCGCACCGCCAGCGATGGGGGAAACGTCGAGGCAAAAAACTCTGGCAACGGGCCGGAAGGATTCTTTGCGCCGACGAGTGACTGCAACTGCTCCAGTAACGGAGCCATTTCCCGGTCGGCGGAACTGAATTTTTCCGCGCGCTTCAAAGCATTTCTTCCCAAAGCCCGCCGCACGGTTTCATCCTCCATCAATCGGCGCAATTGAGTCGTTAAATCGCCGATATTTCCGGGAGTGAACAGGAGGCCGTTGATTTCATCCTCAATGATCTCCACCGTCCCGCCAGACTTGGCGCCAATCACCGGAATGCCGCACGCCATTGACTCCACCGTCACGCGGCCGAATGGTTCCAGCATCGAACAAACCAAAGTTACTTTGGCCAGCTTCATCACTGAAGCCGTATCTTCGCGGTAACCCAAAAAGCGCACTCGATCCTGTAGCCTACGTTTGTGGACAAATTCCTTGATGGCCTTGAAGTAATTTGCGTCCAGCGTCGGCCCGATAATCAAGAGGACCACATCCAGCCTTTCCTTCACCAGGTTGGCCAGCGCTTTCACCGCATCCATCTGCCGTTTCCATGGCAGAATGGAACCCGCGATCGCGATGACAAATTGATTACTGCGAATTTCCAATTCCACGGCGAGGCCTGCCAGATTGCTTTGGGCCGGGGTCGCGACTCCGGGCGCAATCCAGTTTCTAACGATCTTGGTTTTCGACGCTGGCAGCCATTTTCCCCATTCCGCCGCCACGGCTTGCGAATTGAAAATAACGAGGTTCGAGGTCTGGTCAATCAAACGCGCCAAAGCGGCTTGAGGAATCGCCATGTCAATGCAATCCGGGTTAAACGAAAACTCATGAATGTGCCAGATGTGCGGCTTTTCCGCGAACACGGCGGCCAGCGGTCCGGCGGGGGCAACCACCGTCTGGGTGTAAACCAAATCAACCGACCATGCGCGTAACAACGCCGCCATCTGCCGCGCTGAATCAAGCGTCGCTTCGTGGTCCAATTCCTGGCCAATATGCTTCGGCTTCGTCCACCAGGGATTCGGGACGATTTCAAATGTCACGCCGCGTTGCGCCAGCGCCTCCGCTAACGGCCCCGCTTCCGGCAAAATGACAAAGACGGAAATCTTTTTGCCCAGCAGATAATCAATTTCATCCAGCAGAAATCGGCCGGCGCCTTCCTTGGTGCCCTGATGAGCTATGAAACAGATGCGCACTTTGGTAAATCCTATTTCGCGACCGGCGATACTGCGACCCGGTTCAATTCAGCCTTCACCGCTTCGAGAAATCCGTGGCCATGCAATTGGCCCGGTTCCAGGCACATGCCTTCCGCCCATTCGTTCCAGGCGTTCAGAAAAACAATGCGCTGTTCCGGCGGACGTTCGCTTACGGAATCCAAAACCACGCGGAGTCCGCGCGCAAAGGCCTCGGGTGTGGAATTCATCAGCACAATGGCCTTGCGTCCGCGGCGGGCCGTATTGTCCCAACCCACAAAAAAACCAGGGATGTGCGGATGCGCGGGTCGGGCCTGTTCCATCCGGCGGCACGCTTCCTCGTAATCATACAGCTTGAGACCGCCCGACCGCACGCCCAATAGCAGATTGCGTTTCCAATCGGACAACCTTCCAGGTGGGCTGAAAACTCCCGGCAATGCGGACAGGTTCGGCGACGAGGATTCCGAAATGTCGCAACCGAATTCCCGCATGTCCTTACCCGGATCATGCGTGTCGCGGCCCACAATGTAAGGCTCCGGCACTCCCAGGCGCACGCATTCCGCGCGAAAAGTGTCCGTCGTTTTTCGCGCGTCCGGCAGGGAAGTCGCGCGGTAAAGCACAAACAGTGGACGGCCCTGCACATGGATGTAACGCGGATCGGCGAACATTGCCGCGAGGCAGCGGGCATGGGCCAGGTTGTCCTCATGCGAGTAGGTTTGCTTCAATAGAATTTCCTTCTCCTCGCCCGTCCAGCGCCGCGTCCAGGACTCGTTCGCCCAGCCCACACAAAATGGAAAATCAGGTTGCCCGCTCGCGAGCACTTCATTGATCGGCCGGTCCAGCAGGCGTTTCCCGTTGAACCAATAATGCCAATAGCAAAATCCTTCAATGCCGTATTGCCGCGCCAGCGCCGCCTGCGCCGCTCGCACCTCGGGAATACGCAAATCATAAAAACCCAATTCGCCCGGCAACTGCGGTTGGTGATGTCCCTTAAAGAGCGGCTTGGCCCGGGTGACGTTCGTCCATTCGGTAAACCCTTTGCCCCACCACGCATCGTTTTCGGGAATCGGATGATATTGCGGCAGATAATACGCGATCAACCGCGCGCTGGCCGCCGCTTTGCGCGAAGGCTCTCCGATGACCGCCGGGCCACGCGATTCCTTTTCCGAACTCATCAAAAGACCGTCCATAGGAATTTTCGATTTACGATCTACGATTTACGAGCCCTGCCGAACTGGCCCAACGCGCGTAAATCGAATATCGTAAATCGTAAATAAAAACTCAGCTAAGCCGAAACTTTTGCTCCATAGGCCAGCAACCATCTTTCATGCACGGCCGTCCACGCATCTTCAAAAGGCATTTCTCGCAACGGGCCATCGAAATGCACGAGATGCGCGTTGCTGCCGTCTGAATAGCCCCCGGTGAATGGGCAATAATTCTTGAAATCGCGGTAATGCCCGAGCAGCACCACGCCGGGGATGTCGGCGGCATTGGCGAAATGCGCCAGCCCGCTGTCCACACCGATAAAAAGGTTGGAGCGGGAAATGACCTCGGCCGTCTCCAGCATTTCCAATTTGCCGCAAAGGTTGATGGCTCCGAATTCCGCGAGCACGGGCTTAAGGCCAAGTTCAACCAAGGGACAATTAAATTCCTGCCGCATTCGCGCAACCAATTTTACCCAGCCGTCTTTTGTCCAGTCCCGCGTGGTTTCATTGGAGGTGCAATGCAGCGCGATGAATTTCCGCGGCAAATTCAGCCCGTCAATCCGCTTCTTCACGCATGGCGGAAGATAAACTTTCGGGGCGTCGGCGAGCGCGGGCAAACCGGCGCAACGCGAAAAAACCTGGAGCAGGCTTCCATGGTTATAATAGTTATCAAGCGTGATTTCCGGGGCGTAAGCTTTGTTTTCCAGCGGCTCGTGGCAGACGCCGCACATGCGCCCCGAGGGATGCAGCTCGTAAACCTGGTCGAACAAATTCCGCCGACGCAGCCTGATCCATTCGTAAAGACAAAACACCGCCATGACCTCGTCCACGCAGGGATGATTTGCCACCAGCGGGGCATATACCGCCTTTGTGCTCCAAATGATGTAATCGCGCGGATGCAGCGACCGCACCTGACGGGCGACGGGCTCGCAGGCGATGATGTCACCCATGTGTTCCGTCAGATTGATGACCACCAATTTGCGGCCCTGAATTTTCAGACGCGCCCGCAACCACCGCAATTTCAATTCATGGCGAAACCACGAAATTCTCAGCGGTATCGGATGATCGAGTAAACGCCGAAGCATTTTATTAGGTGCCGATTCCCGCTCATCACACCCTTCTCCCCGGCTGGCGAAAAGGTGTTTGAAGAGCGAATAAGGGAGTGGCTGCGTCTATGTGAACTTTGATTGCCGCCCCCCCCGCTCTATCGCCCGGAATGAATTCGTTCGATGGTTTTACTGGTGGACAATCCCGCCACTAGCGGCAGAAACGCCACGCGACCGCCGTAACTTTTCACCAACTCGGCTTCCGGTATCGGCTTGCCGGACGGCGGAGCATAGTCCGCGCCCTTGCAATGAATGTCCGGTTGCAACAGGCGCAAAGCCGCCTCGGGCGTGTCCTCGTCAAAAATCACCACCGCATCCACGCAGCCCAGCGCGGCCAGCAGCGTAGCCCGCTCCTGTTGGGGAAAAATCGGGCGCGTGCTGCCTTTGAGCCGGCGGACGGACGCATCCGAGTTCAGGCCAACGATCAACACGTCCGCGAGACGGCGCGCAGCTTGCAAACTTTGAATATGCCCGGTGTGCAAAATATCGAAACAGCCGTTCGTCCAGGCCACGACTTTTTGCTGCCCGCGCCATTCCAATCGGCGCTTTTGCAATTCAGCCATTGCAAATATCTTGCTTTCGCCGGCGGGCGGGGCAGGAGCTACCGTTGCCGCGTCGGCCAAAGTGTCCTCCACCAATTCACAGAGCAAATGGCAGATCATGATGTGGCATTCTTGAATTCGCGCGGTGATTGCGGACGGCACGCTGAAACACACATCCGCGGCTTGTGCCAGATCCGGGTGTTTCGTTCCGGTCAAGCCGACGGTGAAAAGTCCAAGGGCGCGCGCCCGTTTGATCGCAGCCAGAACATTGGGAGATTTTCCGCTCGTGCTGATGCCGATGGCCACATCCCCGGGCGCGGCAAACGCATCCAACTGCCGGACGAAAATATGCTCGAAACCGTAATCATTTCCGATGGCCGTCAGCGCGGAGGTATCCGTCGTCAGCGCCACTGCCGGCCAGGCCCTCCGCTCGCGCACAAAGCGCCCGGTAAATTCCGCCGCGATATGCTGCGCATCCGCCGCCGACCCGCCGTTGCCAAAAAGCAAAATCTTGCCACCATTGCGAAATGACTCAGCCAATCGCGTGGCGACCGCCTCGATGTCCGGGCAGCATTTTTCCAGCAGCCAGCCGCGCAATCGCATGGCTTCCTCGATGGCCGCCGTCAACTTTTGGTTCTTAATCATACGTCAGTTCGCGTTCTTACCAATTATACCCCGCTCGTGTCGGTTTCCAGCAAACAGTTTCGGCGCTACTGAAGCGGGCGGTCCGGTTGGCCGCGCTCATGGCTGTTGGGTTTCGCCATAGAATACCGACGGATGCGCCCAGCGAAAAGTGAAATTATAACGAGGCGGCACATAATGATTTTCCGACGTGAACGGTTTGGAGAAATGGTTGCCCACCAAATCATCGCGCACGAAGAACGCGTTCAGCCCCGTCAAGTCGCAACCGACGAGACTGTAGCCGTGCTTGCGGCCCAGCAATTCGAACGCCTTGAGGCTCGCGCCGAACGCCTGGTCATACGCCCAGGTCCGGTCCGGTTTCCATGGATGAATCCAGGATTGTTCCGGCGGGATACCCGCGTTGTATTCGACAACGACGACGCGCGGCTTGAATTCCGGCAGCGCCGCCCAGATATGATACGTGTCGAGATCTATATCGAGCGAGAATAGATCCACTTCCCGCGGCACGCCCATTTCTTTGAGCATCTTCGCAATAATCTCGGGGGAAATGAACGCCTCGCGCAAAGTCAGCCGCGACGCGAGCGCCGGCATCTCGGCCAGGCGTGAACGGATGCGTTCGCAGCAGTAGGCGCTTCCATCCATCCACCAACCGCGCCAGCCTTGGGATAAAAGCAGCGTGGTATTGTTTTCGGAACCATCGCCCACGCCGATTTCGAGAAAAGTCTTTGACTGCGGCTGGATGCGTCGGAAAATTTCGGCGATCATCCCGTCCTCGTAATTCTGCGACCAATATTGCGCGCCATATTTGAGGAGCCGCTGGGGATCGGCGAAGCGCGGGTCGCTCGCTTTGACGGATTCCAGAGCCTGCATCATGGCGGCGGTTTCGAGCAGCCGGAGGCGCTGGTTGAATTGCGCAAACCGGACATCGCTCTGGTCCGGCCCGTGATTCAGCGCCCGAAGTTCCCGAATGACGGGCAGGCGCCGATAAAGAGAGCGAACGAAATTAATCATTTGCCGTTGACGGTTTCAATGACGCTGAGTGATTCCTTCACCGGCGCCCATTCCACTGGCAGGCGCACGAGACCCCAGCGCCGGGATTCAAGGTGCGGGTCCGCGAATTCATCAGTCAACTCCGGCAGCGGCAAGCCTTCGACGAAATCGCAATGCCGGCCGCTTTCAAACACCCCCACCACGAGGAAATAGGATTCGAGTTTGAGATATTTCAGCGGCAGCGTGAAGCTGACCATGTATTCGCCCGGTTCCAGTTCCATTTCCGGCTGATGATCGGAATAACTCTCGGAAAATATTCTCTGCCCTTCCACATGCACGATGGCCATGGGCAGGTCCAGTTGTTTCACCGGTTGCTCGACACGAAAATAAACGTTGACCGTAAGTTCCGAGGAACGGGGAATTCGGAACGCCGGCTTGCCCGCGGCGTCCCAATATTCCACTCGTAGCAGGCGGACTCCCGTTTGCTCTGAAAATCTGGGATAATCGGCGAGCTCGTGAACGGCGGTATCGCAAGTGCCTTCGAGTCCGGAGTAACGATTGATGCCCGCGGCCACTCCGCCGGAATAAACCATGCGCCCGCGCTCCAATACCACGACCTTCTTGCACATCTGGCGGACGGTCTGAAGATTATGGCTTACAAATAAAACGGTTCGTCCCTGGCGCTTGGAAACGTCCTCGATCTTCCCAATACATTTCTTTTGAAACTGCGCGTCGCCGACCGCCAGCACCTCGTCCACAATCAGAATCTCCGGTTCCAAATGTGCCGCCACGGCAAAAGCCAGACGCACATACATGCCGCTGGAATATCTTTTCACCGGCGTGTCCAAAAATTTCTCAACTTCGGAAAACGCGACAATCTCATCAAACCTCTGTTTGATTTCCACCCGCGTCATCCCGAGGATGGCGCCGTTGAGAAAAATGTTTTCACGCCCGGTCAGTTCGGGGTGAAAACCCGTGCCCACTTCCAAAAGGCTGGCCACGCGACCTTCGATCGTAATTTCGCCGGAGGTTGGTTCGGTAATCCGGCTGAGAATTTTGAGCAGCGTGGATTTTCCGGCGCCATTCCGGCCGATGATGCCGATCACATCCCCCTGGCGCACATCAAAGGAAACTTCCCGCAGCGCCCAGAATTCTTCACGCGTTGCCTGGCGGTCCCGGCGCGCCGATTTCAGCCACTGCCAGGGGTTGCGCGCCCACGCCTCCAGGCGGTGGCGCAAACCGTCCTGCGCGTTGCGCCGCGCGCCGATGACGTAACGCTTCGAGAGTTGTTCGACTTTGATGGCAATGTCACTCATGGATCCTAAAATAAAGCAGGCGTGTGGATTTCAAATCACATCCGCAAAAGACTTTTCCGTCTTCCGAAAATACCAGATTCCCGAGGCGAGGAGCAGCGTGATTCCAATCACCGAAAAAGCCAGCGCGGGCAGATAAAGCTGCTGATCACTGCCCAGACTTTCCCAGCGAAATCCGCCATGCGGCAAAAGCACCGGGACCAATTCGTGATGCTCACGGCTCAGCAGGCACCAGCGAAACCCGTCAATCACGCCCACCATCGGATTCAGCGAGTATAGCATTCGCCACTTGTCTGGAATGACGCTGCTCAAGTACGCGACGGGCGTGGCATAGAGTCCAAACTGGACCATGAAGGGAACGATGACCCGGAAATCGCGATAATCAACCATGAGCGCCGCGATCCAAAGTCCCGCTCCCAATGATGCCGCGAACGCCAGCAAAATAAACAGCGGCAGAGCCACAATGCTCACCGTGGGCATAAACTGATACCACACCATTAAAAAAACGAGGAACGCCGCCGAGACCAGAAAATCCACGAAGCTGGTAATCACGCTGCTGGCCGGAACGATGAGCCGCGGAAAGTAGATTTTGGAGATAAGGTTTGAATTGCTTACCAGGCTGTTGCCGCATTCCGACAAGGCCGCCCCGAAAAACTGCCAGGGAATCACCCCGCAACAAACCAACAGCGGATATGGCGCGCCGCCGGAGGGCAGCTTGCTGACTTTGCCGAACACCAAACTCAGCACGACGATGGTCAGTATGGGGCGAATGATCGCCCAGGCAACGCCCACTACTGTCTGCTTGTAACGCACCATCAAATCGCGCCAGGCAAGAAAATAAAACAGCTCGCGGTAACGCCACAGATCGCGCCAGTAATGGCGTTCCATGCGGCCAGCTTTGATGACGAGTCTCTCGATTGGTAGCGTTGAATCCATTTAAAGTGTCTTTTGAAAATCCGGCGCCAATTCTAAGACCGCGTAATGAATCTCATGGCGAGGATTCATATTATTGCTCGGGACGCTTTGAAGTCCAACCGTCCCGTCGGGTTGTTTGCCGCCGTGAAAGAAAAGCTTGACATACACATACGCAATCGCCTCGCTCAGGACATCGCGCGCGCCCTCGCTGGAACGCCACCAATGCACGGGATCATACTCCGTGTCCGACACCGCGATCACCCCGACTTTGGCACCACCGCCGAGGGCCTTTTGGAACAGAAGCCACGACCTCCGCCCATGCGGTCCCAGAGTAAAAACATTCACGCTGGCGCCCGGCGAAGCATTTGTCGCCAGCCATTTTTTAACCGCAAGGGCGGCAGTATAAGTCCGGTCGCTCAACGCCGTTGGACTCGAAACCGCGACCACCGAATCATCGGGCATTCCGTCGCGTCTCAGTTGTTGCGCGGCAAGAATGGCATAAGTGACACCGTGTTGCGCGCTCCATTCGCCTTTCGCCAAACCGCCGCTGGTGAGGATTTTTTTGTAGCCCCCGCGGTTAAATTCCGAAACCGCCTGTTCAATGACGTAAGTGGGCGCCCAGCCTTCCACCACCAAATACTGGGCCGGGACTCTCTCGTTGGGACTTAGAAACGAGCAAAGCTTCCACCGTGTCAAAATACAAACCACCAGCACCACCGCGACCACCAGCAACTTGGCCCAAATTGAAAGCGTCCAGCACGGCTTGCGCACCAGCAGGCCGAAGAGCCGGCGGGGATTTCCCTCTTTCTTCGTGTCCCCGGATGAGGATTGGATGGTCTTTTCAGTGGGCATTCGATGGGCAATATTATCAATACACTTTTTTAACTCTCGTGCGCGCAAACATTGCGCGCCGCAGTTTTTGGCTGGCCCTGCTCATGAGGGCTCGCAAAACCGTTGAGATCCTCGGCCAGCGGACGCAACTTGTGCTCGGTGATGAAACGGGCCGCGTCCCGCCGACCTCGTGCGGACGCAAACTCAAATTGCATCGCAAATGTTCCGTGCCGCAGCCCATGCAGCAATATTCTCGACCGGTGCGTCAAACTGATTGACGGCGATTGCGGGACACCCGCCATCAGGTAGGCGATCACGGCCTGGGAAAATTGCTGGCCTTGAATGAGGCGCAAAAAATAACTCCGGCTCAACCGGCCAGCGGAAATCAAATGCTTGACTTGCAGCTCAGGAAAAATGCCGAAGCCGTAACCTGCCGAAACCGCGGCCCAGGAAAATAAATCGTCCTCACCACAAAACAATTGCGTCCCGCGCCGGCCCAGTACCTTGTGGATGTTCAGCCGCTCGATGAGTCGGACAAATTCTTCCGCCGTTGGCCGCGTCGCGCATAAACCCGCGCCCCATGGGTAGCTGCTCGCATCCTTGGGATTATTGCTCCACATCGCCACCGGCACGGTTCGCAACGCCAGCATCGAGAGGCGCGGCTGCAATTCGGCGGCTGGCTGGATCTCGAATTCCGGTTCCAACTTTCCCGCGCCGAACGCGCCCAATTGCGGCCAGCGCGCCGCGATGGCGGCGGCTTGTTCCAGAAAATCCGGCGCCAGCACGTTATCGTCATCTATAAAAATTAGTAGCGAGCCGCGTGATTCCTTAATCCCGCGCAAACGCGCCGGCGTTAGGCCGAGTTCGCTTTCAACAATATGCCGGGCATTCGGCTGCCAGGACAAATCCCAGGCGCCAGCCAGCGGCGGCTTTGAGACGTTGTCCACCAACAGCAATTCCCATTGCTCACGGGGCAGCGTTTGCGCTTTCAAAGCCTCGAACACACGTCCCAGATAATCGGGCCGCGGATTGTGCGCGCAAAGAATGACGGAGTACGTGAGTGACATGATCAATTCCGGCGAACCAACGCTTTGGCCTTCGGAAAGGAAAGCTTGAGCCGCAATTTCGCGTAATCCCACCTGAACGAATTCATCTGGCGATATTGCCGGGCCAACGCCCGCGCGGTTTCCGCGTCACCGTTGCTGGAGCGCGTGTTGGCCTCGGACAACGCGTCATACGCGAGAAAAGATTCCAAAAGCGGTTTGTAATCGGCGGGGCATTTTTCGCGGATTCGGTCTGGTGCCAGCAACCACGCGTTCAGCGGCCGTTTGGCAACCTGGCCGATGGCATTGAATTTATTTTTCGTGGTGTGATACCAGTTCAAACCGGAATCCTCAGTGTGATAAACCACCAACGCCGCCGGCTCAAGATAAATGGGATGATTCAGGCAGACCAATAGCCAGAGAAAAATGTCCTCACCGAAGCGGCAATTGTCTTCGTAAAAACCGCCCAAATCAACAACCGGCTGCCGGGCGCAGAACACGGAGGGAACGGCAGAGGCGATAATCGCGTTCAGCGGCGCCGGACGAAAATCCACCGGCAGCCGCCATTGGCCCTCAGGCAACTGTATTCCGGGCGGCGCGGAACAGGGAACTTTTTCAACCCCTTGAAGGTTTCTGCAAAAAACCGCCGCGCAGTCCGGATGATCCTTGAGGCTCGTCAGATTCGTTTCCAGAAAACCCGGCAACCACTCGTCATCCGCGTCGAGAAATGCGGCGTACTTTGAGCGGCTCTCCGCCAACCCCCGATTGCGGGCCGCGCCCGGTCCCGCGTTCGCCTGCCGAATCAAGCGCAGCCGCGGATCATTGATTTTCCCGACGATTTGCGCGCTCTCGTCCGTTGAACCGTCGTCAACCACGATTATTTCAAAATTCTGAATCGTCTGGTTGAGCACGGAATCCAGCGCCCGCGTGATGCACCGCGCCTTGTTGTAGAGGGGAAGGATGACGGTGACTTCGGCCATGGCTCAGGAGTTTTGACCGCCTAATCGGAACAGGGCCTTGTCCCATGACCGGCTGAAGGACGCCCGCATTTGGGGAACGAGGGATTGCGCGCGTTTGGCGACATTCCAGCCGAACATTTTCTGGACCACTTGGTAGCGATTGTTCCACAACCGCGGCGGCTGCAAATGGCCGCCCAACGACGCGGCCAGCTTCTCGGTTTCGCGCGTGAGGTCCGGCCGGCTGGGCACAAAATAAAATGACCACCATTGGAGATATTGCAAACAAGCGGCCTTTACGCGTGCGCTGTCCTCGACCGCCCGGATCTGCTCGACGTGCGATTTCATCGAAATCATCAGCGATTCCATCTTCTTGTCGGATTGGCCCACGTAACTCATGCTGCCCGATCCCGAATGGCGATAAAGCGATTTTGCCTCGGGCACAAAATAGACGCCGTCGCTTTTTGAAATGAGCCGGCAGAAATATTCACCGTCGTCATCGAACGAAAGGCGTGTGTCCCACGGCCCGGCCGACTGGGTAATTTCACGGCTCAAGAGCCATGTGGCTGGCGGCATGTAAGTGCAGCGTTGGTATTTTGACAGCAGCCATTCGATGGGTGAGAGCGTCTTCCAAAGTTCAGTTGGGGTGAATCTGGCTTTGCGCGAGCGGTAATAAAACGAGCCCCAGGCGGAAGATAAAACGGTGCGCGGACCGGAGCAACGGCCAAGGGCCTCCATCTGGCGCTCGATTTTATCGGCCACGAGCAGGTCGTCCGCATCCAGCCATTGGATGTATTCTCCCTGCGAAATCGCGAACGCCATGTTTCTGGCCGCGGAACCGCCCTGGTTTGCCTGCGTGGCGACTTTGACGCCGGAGGTTTCAAACCGCCGGATGACGGACAGCGTTTGATCCTTCGAGCCATCATCCACCACGATGATCTCTTTTCGCGGCCAGGTTTGGGCCTGGGCGGACTTGATGGTTTCGGCAATCCATTGTCCGGCATTATACGCGGGAATCAATATGGAGACTAACGGCGGCATCAGATGGCGATTTTGAATTTCTCGCGGGATTCGCAAGAGTCCGCAGGCTGGCCCAGCAGTTTCGCGTAGAGTCGGGCGGTCGTTTCGCCGATGCTGCTCCAGGAATAACGCCGCCCGGCATAATCGCGAATGTCCTGGCGCCGGCTTTCGAGGTGCGCGAATAAATCGCTTTCAAAATAGGCGCGGATGGTCTTGGCGAGATCAATGGGATCATCCGCCCGCGACACAAACCCCGTCCGCCCTGGAACGATTTCCTCTTTGAAAGATCCGACATCCGTGGCCACCACGGGCAAACCAAACCGATACGTCAGAAAAAGCACTCCGCTTTGAAAAATTCCACGATATGGCAGCACCAGTAAATCGGCGGCCTTGAAATAAACTTCCACCGATTCATCCGGGATGTGTTTCAACTCGGTGATAATATCGTTTTTCAAATCCAATTTCTCGATCAATGCGGAAATTTCCTTCCAATACTCTTCGCATTCCTTGACCCGGCCGGCGATAATCAACGTGATCTTTTCCCCTTCATCACGCAACCGGCCAAGCGCGGCGACCAATTGCTCGACACCCTTGTATGGAGTTATCAACCCGAAAAACAGCATTACCCGGCAGCCGGCGGGCAGCCCGAGTTTTCTGCGCGCCTCGTGTCGCGTCAGCGCGGTTTCCGCCACTGCGGTCATCACTCCGTGGGGTATCACCGTAATTTTGTCCGCGTGGATTCCGAAACCCGCCACCAACTCTTCCTTCATCTTGTTAGTATGAACGATGACATGGTCCACAATTCGGTATAGAAAACGCAGTGAAAACCGGCTGCGCCAGTTGGCCGTGCCGTCGCGGGCCTCGCCATCCACGTTGTGCGCGGTAAAAACAATTTTTTTGCCCAGCACTTTGTAATAAAGGTTCAAGAGTGTGCGATCAAAGAAAACGAATTTATAAGGCCATTGAACATGGATCAAACGTGAATTGCTAACGGCCGCGTGCGTCATCAGCCTGAGGTAACAACGCAATACGCGCAACAATTTCCGCAATCGCGAATCGCCGGGATCCGGCTTGCCCTGAAAATTTTTGAAATTCACGAGCGCATTCTGCATGATCGGAGCGCGCTCCAATTCATCGCCGCCAATCACCTCAACCAAAACCTTTTGCTCCACCAATCCAGCCACCAGCCCGAGCTCATAATGAGGCGCGCCGCCGGTTGTCAGGGTGATTTTCATCCACAAATACCGCGAACGCCAAGGCGTCAGCGCCCTCGTTTCAACCCTTGTTGAACACCACAAAAACCGGTCCATCGGCGGCGGGAATATGCTTCTCCACGATCTTGAAAGCACTTTCGATCAGATGGATTATTTTTTCCCCTGCTTTTTTCTCGTGCCAGCGAACGATCAAAACCCCGCCGGGCTTCAAGTGCCGGGAATATCGCTCCAACAGGCCGGTGATTTTCGGCTCCGGAATGTAGTAAATGGATTCCCGGAATAAGATCACGTTATAGGCCTGATTGGGTACGTAGCTGGCGATGTCCGACCGGAAATACTGGTTCCGGCCGTTTCTTTGCAGCTCGCCGCTTCGTTGGCGGGCCTTGTTCAATGCGACTTCGGAAATATCCACGCCCACGTAGGTTTCGTATGCGTCAGCCGCCAGTTCGCACCCGGTGTTCCCCGACCCGCAGCCCAGGTCCAGGAGACTTCCTTTCTGGCAGTATTTTTCCAGGTACTGGTAAATCAGATCGCCCGAAGTATTCTCGATAAAATCCCATCGGCCGTCGGCAAATTCCTGGTCCCATTGTTTCTGCTTCAACCAGGCCGGCCCCCATTTTTGCACGCGTCCGCGAATGAAGTTCCGGGCCTTGGTACGGATTTTGGAAATAACTGGCATTTGATCTGGGTTTTAACGGCAAAAGGGGCGTCGAAGCCGATTCCCTGAAAGTCAATCGCGGTTTACAATTCGAGATTCTAACGGAGGCGGGCAAATCTCTGAAACGAAAAGGAGGTGTCTGCTTACGGTTTGATCGTCTTCTCCAATTAGAGCGCGGGTGAGATCAACTCGTATCGGAAACTTGCCGCAAGCCGACTGCTATTTCTTTATGATATGAAAATTCGGTGGCGTCGGGGGACGGTTTGTGGAGGTGACCGAATTTGTTGACAAATAAGTGCCGGACACGCCCGGGGCGATTACCTGCCCGCTGCTGGAGAATACGGCCGTGCTAAACCAAAGTTGCGCCGGTATCTGGCTGACCATTGGGCTGACGTCGGGGCCAATGGGCGGGAACGGCACGCCGCTATCCCACCAGGACGGCGCGGCGCTCAAATAAAGCGATGGCGGCAGATTGGTGTCGGGATTGGTGGGGTCCCAAATGACGGAATGGGTCGCGTAATCATAATTCCCGTGACGATAAATGCTGGCGGGCACGCCGGGGTCGTTTGCATAAACACCCCAGCCGTAAGGCACGCCATTGGCGACGGACCAATTTCCCCAATAACCGAGTCCGTAAATGGATCTCGGATTGTTCAGAATATTGGTGCAAGTATCCTGGTAATTGTTGTGATAGCCGTCAGCGCCCAGCACATTTCCCACAATGTTGATTCTTTCACTGTGCGCTTGAATAAGAATCGGATAGGTTTCCGCGTTGGCGCCGGGCACCCAGCCCGCCACGTAATTGCGAAAAACCGTCTGGTCGCTCGAGGAACCGTGGACATTATCAAATACAAATCCCACCGCCACGTTGCCTTCGTAAAGATTCATGGTGGGATGCGCTCCGTGACTGCCTCCGATGCCGGCGGCAAACCAGCCCGTGCCGCCGTTGTATGCAACGTTGGTGATGTAATTGTATGCTATCACACATCCAGCCGAACCCGTGTCCAGAAATACCGGGGTGGTCACACCGTTCAGGATGTTGTTTTGAAAAAGGAGGTCGTGGCTGCCGGAACCTTCAATCCCGTAAGCATCCGAACCGGCGCTTCGGCTGCCGGTAATATAACATCCTTGGATGGTCAGATTCTTGGTCTGGCCCAGGGAATAATGCTGGTATATTCCGCCATAATAGGTGGCCACATTGCTGACGTAGCAATCGGTAGCCCACTCAAAAGCGAAGGCAGCGCCCATATTGTCACTCTTATTTGCAACTACGGAAAAGTTTTCAAATCCCACCCCCACGGCCTGTTGATTATGCGACCAAAAAAGTTGCGGCAAATGCGCTGCATCCCAATTGGTCATATAGACCGGAGAAGCCAGACCCAGATGGATGCCGTCAAATGAGGCCACTTTAAAACCCTGCTGCTGCACCCGATAACCAGCCGGATCATTGCCGCGCATCAACATGGCGTGGGCGGGGGTTGCTTCAGCCCAGCCGATCGGAGTGACGTCATTGGTGTTGTAAACCTGGTCCATGAAGACCACGTCGCCCACACTGATGTTCGCGGGAATCGAGTAGGCCAGGGTCAGGCTGGTTGAGCCTTTGGTATAACCGCTGACAATGGCAATTTCCTTGGACCCATCTACGTCGCTGGTTCTTAAATCATATAAATCCGATCCTTTCACGAAAAGATAGCCATCCCCGCTGTAAGTGGAATTCGTGAAGTTTAGAATAGTCTGGCCCATACCCGCGCCGCGCAATGTTATATTATTTCCGTGCGCGCCGCCCGTCGTCCAACCGATGACACTGTCCAGATTATAGACGCCCGCCGTCAAATAAATGACCTGATTGGGCGGGCAAGCCAGGATGGCGGCATTAATTTGCGCGGACGTGGCGCCAGGGCCGAAGGACACATAAATGTTGGTTCGGCTGGGAATGCCGCCGCCGACTCCTGCGTGGCTCCAGTCAATCCGCCGGTTCGGATCAATGGGAACACCAAAACCTGAGGTGGTTACCAGACAAATTCCCGCCGAAACCAGCCAAACCGCCAAACGGCGCGAGGCCGGGTCAAAATTAACTTTCATATTGGCAAAACTTAGCACGTTATATGCCGCAACCATAGCGCGATTCGGGCCGGTGGCGCGATTTCCGGCAGAGCCAGCGGTTTCGAATTCCCTTTGATTTTCATCTTGATGTTCGTCTTCTATCGTCGCATCAGCGACTTCCGCGGTGCTGGAATCACGGAATTCAAGAATCGCCAGAAGCAGCACGAACCAAATTAAATTAATTCCATTGAAAGCGGCCTCGGTGATGTTGTAAATCAGCACGACCACCAAGAATGCCAGTCGAAACGCCGGGTACGATTTGCCCGATTTCAGATCCTCCTGAATTTTTGCGGCGCCCGAACACAAGGCCGTCAACAGCAATCCGAGTCCGATCAATCCGAGGTTCAGATATGCTTCGAGATAGCCGTTGTGCGCTTCCCGGAGTTTATAATAAAAACCTTCCGAGACCTTTTCCGCGCCGCGCCCCAACCAGAAGTTGCAATATCCCGTCCCCACCAGCGGGTTGATGTCCACGCTCAAACATCTTTGCCAGATTTCCGTCCTGCCGGTAAACGTCAAGTCGCGGCCCAAAATTCCCGTCAGCAATTCCCCCACCCCAAAAACGAGATGCAGAAATAAAAGGCATAGGGTAATGACCACAAAGTGCGCGACCGTCAGGTGCGGCAGGCGGTCCCGGATGACGGGCCATTTCAGAGCCAACAAAATGCAGGCGACGATCATGATGCAGGCCATCGCGGTGGCGCAATTGGATTGGATCAAAAGCCAGAAAGTCATCAACAGCAACGCCACATGATCGAACAAATCGAACTTGGTGTAGGCGGGCTGGCGGCTCCGCAAATCCAAAAATCCCCAGAGCAATACCGCTCCGCACACCAGTAGCAAGGCGCCAAGATAATTTTTGTCCTCCGTGACTCCAATGATTATCGGCTCATAGGTCCACCGATTATAGGTTCTGCCAATTTCGGGATAATATTTCACGACCAGAAAGGAGAATGGAACCAAAACATAACTGGTCCTGGTCAGGGTCGCCTTCACCGCTTCGCCGGGATTTTCCTCACTCAGAATAATGAGCGCCATGATGATATTGCCACAGTCCTTCACCCATTGATTAATGGCCATGAAAGGAAATTCAGCCCAGGCGGCGCTCAAGCCGACGTATAGGAAATAAACGAAAAACCATTTGCTGTTGGAAACAATCCGTGACCAGTTCGTCCGCGAGGAGGCCAGAACAATGAAGCCCGCAAAAATCAGGAGGAGGTACACCCACCGATTCAGGGCCTGGTTGCTGGCCTCGCTCAACCCCTCGGACGTGCCGCTAAGCCAGGTGGAAACGGGACGCGATCCCATGACCAGCAGCCACAAAAAAGGTATCCAGACCCGGCCGGACAAATCCTGCCGCCGTTTCGCATCCCTGACAAATAGCCAGAGCACGAAAATCACGGTCAATAAAAGCGCGAGTTGTGGAGGCATTGACTTTTCAGTTCCGGTCTAGCAACTGGCGTTGGACCAGTTCCAGGCTCAAGACCTTGTGAATCTCCGTCGTGTAATTGCCGTCACCGCTGGTGTGGTCGCGGACGATTTTTTCCAGGTTCGCCCCCTCAATATACGACCGTCCGCGCGCGCGCGCATCCAGCAGAATCTCCCGAAGGTAATTCCCGAGTTCGTGGCGATACCAGTAACGGAAGTGGTAAAACTTGTGGCGTCCTAAAAACAACTTTTCAAAATGCAACGGTGCGCAGATTTTATCAAAACGCGCGAGCCATTGCGGCATGCCGTAATCATAGGCGTATTCGGCCTTGAATGTGAATTCCTGCAATTGATGCCGCAGATAACCAATGCCCGGCACGGAGCGCAAGGTGCTGGCGCGATCGGTTTCCACGGCTTGCAAGGCCGGATTGCCCCCGGCAATCAGGCGCAGCGCCGGTTCAATGCCGCGCATCGCCGGCGGCGCCTGAAATGATAGCGCCGCGAGTTCGTTGTCAAAGTAGGGAGTGCGCATCGTGAGCTGCGAGCGCTCGACCGAAAGCCGCGCGTAAAGATACCAGGGCGCTTGTTTGAATGCGACGAAGGTTGATCGGTTTCCCCGAATCTCCTGCCCGTAAGTTGTCGCGGCCTGCTGAAGCGATTCCTGCAATTGCGGCGTCAGATGTTTTTCCGTCAAGCGCCTGCCCGGTTTGAACATGACGAGGTTTCTCAAAAGTTCGCCGCCATTGAGTCCTGTAACTCGAACAGTCGCCGTTTTTCTGGCGATCTGATTGCAGAAAAGATCCGCCGCGCCGGTCGGATCCAACGTGCCATCCGTAATGTAAGCAACCCGTTCGGCGAGCACGGGAAATTCCGAAAAAAAACTACGGCCCAGCGTGATGGTTTCGTGCGGCCGCCGGCAGATCTCGGCCACTTGTTCGGAGACCGTCACGTCGGCGCAATCGCGATACATCCCGCCAAAAGTGTAGCAAGGCAGTGTTCCCGGCGCGCAGGCGGCACAGGCCAGAATCATCCGGCTGTCCACGCCGCCGGTCAGTGACAACGCCGCCGCTTCCGGTCCGCGAAAATAACGCCCCACAATTCGCGTCCAGGTCTCCTGCAACTTTTCGTAATACTCGGTTTCGCTTAGTTGCGGCTGGTCCTCCCACAATTCCGGCTTGAAATAGGCTTCCTTCCTAACGGGCTGGCCGGGGGTAAAAATCCAAACCGACCCACCGGGCATCAGTGAAATGCCGGAGAACAGGGTCCGATTCTGCATCACGCACCCGCACGCCATGAATTCGCCCACGCCGCGCAGGTCAAGTTGGCGAAGTTCGGGCAGGACCTTGAGCAGCGACTTTGCCTCGGACGCAAAGTAAAAGCCGCGCTTGTTTTCGTGGACATAAATCCGGTTCATCCCGTACCGGTCGTTAAAAAGCATCAACTTGCGCTCGCGCAAATCAATGAGCAACCCGGAAAACCAGCCGTTGATCTTTTCCAGAAACGCCAGTCCAATCTCCTCATACTGATGGACCAGATAACTCGCGTTGTCGGTGGTGAATTGGTGGCCTTTCTTCCGCAAAGATTCAATTTCCCGGGCATCGGCAAAATCTTCACCTGAAAAAATAAGGCAAATATCGTGGGTTTCATTCCAGACCGGCAGGCAATCCGCAAACGTGCCTGCATGACAGGCCCAGCCAACGGCCAGGTCAAGACCGTCGTCCGACAAGTCCCCGGATTTAAAAAACGGCTCGTGCATGAGGCACTGCGTCATGGCCAGCAGCTTTTGCCGCCGCTCGTCAGGCGAACCGCGCTCAATTATTCCGGCAATTCCAGGCATGGTGAATTTTCGCGTTAAATGGTCTGGAGAACGTCGCGGGTTTTCAAAGCGTCCTTGCGTTCGATCATCCGATCAATTCGATCCAGAATTTCGGAATTTTCATCGGACAATTTGCGCGCAAACAAGAGTTCACCCGGTCCATTCAAGTCTTGGACCTGAACTTCGTCTTGGGCTTCAAAAAAAGCCACATGCTTTTCGTTAATCATTGCCGGTCGCGCACCGCCGCCCGACCAATCTTCAAACAACAAGTTTCGCCGCATGCGCGGAAAAAAATGGGAATTTCCCAGCGCGGTGTGGAAAAAGGTTTCTTCGGGCGCGAAAGTGCTTTCGTAAAAACGCACCACCCGCGGGTTGCGTTCCTTGAATTCGAGGATGTATTCGCAAGCTTCTCGCGTCAAAGCCCACCAAGTCAGCCCCGAGTACGGAACCAGGTGCCCGAGATAACGCCGATAATCCCGATGCGCCATACCGACCTTCGCCAGCACTCTGGTGAGGAAGCGATAAACGGGACGGCTCGACGGCATGCGCAAGGTGTTGATGCGGGAAATCGGTTTGCCGGCCTGCTCGTTCGGCATTTTGACGATGGTCATGTATTCCGCGCCGCGCCCCGCTTCGAGAAATTCGTTGATGTATTTGGCGCTGCGCAGCGGATATTCGCTGCCGCTCAACAATACCAAATAATCGAACGCTTGCGGCGACTGCAACGCCTGCCGAATCAAAAGCAAAATCGCCTCGACACCCGAAAATTCCGCCCAGAAAACTGGCAGCCGGACATCAGTGAAAAAAACATTCGAACCTTTCAAGGCCGCAAACTGGCTGAGATCGCATTTCCTATCAATGTGGATGAAGAACGCGCAATCCGGCCCTGCGAGGCGGTCCATCGTGCGGCGCATCAGCACGGGATTTTTATAAGCGAAAAAGAGGTAGGCAATTTTCATATCGCCTCGGAAATTACGATTTTCGATTTACGCGTCAAATGTTCCACAGGGCGTAAAACGTAAATCGCAGATCGTAAGTTGAAAGTGGCGGAGAGGGGAAGGATTCGAACCTCCGATACAGCTTTTGGCTGTATAACGACTTTTGCAAGGCGCTGCTTTAAACCACTCAGCCACCTCTCCATTTTGTCCTATGCTATTATCGTCAAATCGGATTGCAAGTTAAGTTCCCATTTCGCCGGAAGCGAATCAGGCCGCTTCGACTTTCCAGTAGGCCTTGCCGATTTCCTGGCCGAGAATTTCCGCCCGCAACTTGCGGTCGCGAATAAATTCATCCACCGCGCGCTTGCAGGCCGGCCAGCTAAAATAATCGTCCACGATCACGTACCCGCCCGGGGAAACTTTCGCGTATAAGTTCGACAATGAATCCATGGTCGAAGAATAAAGGTCGCCATCCAGCCGCAGCAGCGCGATTTTTTCAATCGGCGCACCTGGCAGCGTGTCTTTGAACCAGCCTTGCAGAAACCGAACCTGATCGTCCAGCAAACCGAATCGCGCAAAATTCGATTTGACCCGGTCCAGTCCCATTTTCAAGTGTTGCACATGACTCATGTCCCAGCCGTCCTGCGCGTCTTCCGGCGCCGGCAAACCTTCAAAAGAATCCGCCACCCAGACCAAACGGTCGGTGATTCCATAGGCCCGCAGCAAGGCGCGCATATAAATGGTCGCACCGCCGCGCCACGCGCCGGTTTCAATGAAATCCCCCGGCACATCGTTCGTCAGCACTTCTTCCACGCATTTTTGAATAATGTTCAGCCCGCGATGGCCAATCATCGTAAAACCAAAGCATGGCCAGTCTCCGCCATCCTCGCGCACGGCCGCATCGTAGCGATCGCGGCGAACCAGCATGAGCGACCGCTTCTGAAGCTGGTTGACCATAAACCGGCGAAACCAATTCTTGAAAGGAGCAGCCGGGTTCCAACCCACTGGGGCAATGCTGGGTTTGCCTTCAATGACCTTCCAGGCGCTTTCCTCGTAGATGGAGGCGGTCAGGCATTTGCGGAGCAGATCGAGATAAAGTTGCTGATCCGGCCCGATGGCTTTCTCGTTTTCGATTTGGTAGTTCATGATTTTGTCATGGCTCAGAAGTCCGAATAGATTGATTTCAGATTTCAGATTTCAAATGCGGAAAAAAAGGCAGTTTTCAGCCGCGCTCCTGCGGCTTGGGGGCCATTTGTTTTGCCGCAACTTCCAATTTGGGCGCGCTACGGGCGCCGAGGTACGCCTCTCTGTTTTCCTTCCTCTGACGAAAAGCGTTCCAGCGGTTTCGCCATTCGACCAGGCGGTCAATCCAATCCTCGGGGATCCGGCTCTTGAGACTGCGATGCAAAGTGAGTTTCAGCATGGCGTTGCCCTGAAGGGTCAGCGGCACGAAATACCGGGGAACTTTGTGCTCAATAAAGGAGTGGTTCATCTTGAAGACGCCCAGACCGCGCCGGCTCCAGATTCCAAAATGCAAATAAGCCGCCTTTCGTCCGGCGGCGATTTCGATGGCCTTGGCCAGCAAGGCGTTGGTTGGCGCTTTGTCCCGGTGCGCCACTTTGGAAATGATGTGCATGAAATGGACCACGTTTCCGCCATACACCAGCTTGATGAAACCGATCATTTCATCCTTCAAATAAGAGCCTACGAACATGCGTCGCTCAGGGAAGGTGCCGAGCATTTTCTTCATTTCCTCGAGACTTTTGCCGTAGTGCCAGTTTTTTCGTCCCTGCACGAAAGGCGATTCATCATAGATGCCCTGCACGCCGCGCACAAAATCATCAGTCAATTCCGAAACCCGCAGTTCCACGCCGTTCTTCGAGCATTTGCGCACCTTGTTTCGGGTTTTGAAATCAATCTGGTTCTTGAACCAGTTATCGTAAGTGGTGATGGGCAGCACCGCGTAATTATCCCATTCCAGCGGGAAATTATACCTGGGTTCGGTCTCGCCGATGCCCTGCGAAAAAGTAAAAAGGTCGGCCCCGGATTTGGCGCTCTTCAATTGCTCGATGAAATTGGGCGCATCCACGACGCATTCGTAAGGCTCGTCGCGCATTTTGGCGATCCTGAAAATCCTGCCCGAGATGACGACCGACTGGTTATTGACCGAAAGTAGCTGCATAAGTGACAATTTTACCGCGTTAAAACTGGATCAGGCGCAAAACATTCACTTCGCGCCGCATCACTGCTAAAAATTCGCGTAAGGAATCAAGCGCAACCCCTGCGTGAACTGGAGAAAGTCCTCGCCCATCAGAAAATTGTATTCCGGCGTTTTCTCGGGATGCGTCATCAGTTCCACGTTGGCGATGCGGGCCAGTTCCGCGACGCGGCCAAGGCGCTTGCTCTTGAGGCATTGTTCGAGCGAAAAAAAATAATCCACAAGCCGATAAGTGCGCGCCAACCACTGGTCAACCAATCGGCGGTAGGTCCGGTTCAGGAGGCTCTTTTCGCCGGGCCAGAATGAAAAATTGCGGCGGACTTTTTGTCCTTTGCCGATGACCCGGTCAACCAGCATATTGGCGCAAAGATGTTTGTGTTGATGGCCATCAATATGGGACGGCGCCTTTCCGTATAAACGTTGAAATTCCTCCAATTGGGCTGTGTAATCGGTGCGAAAACATTTTCGCAGAAACGGGTTGTATAACAATTGCGAATATTTGTTGCGGCTCAAAAAACGGACGAGGCGTTCATGATTCTTTCGTTTTTCCCCGTCAAGGACCATGCCGCTATAGCTTTGATTCAAATTCAAATGCAATCCCACATCCAGACCGTGCTTGATCGCCAGTTCCGCCGCGCGCTCCGAATCTTTCATGAAAACCATCGCAGTCACCGAGGTGATTCTACCCGCCCGTTGGCAGGCCAGGGCGGCATCGGTCGCCTTTTCCCACCCGCCCCAATCGTCGGCGTTGATGATCAACATGCCAGTTCTTGTTGACGTCGCAATCGGTTGGGCGCAGGCCTGCATTTCGGAAAATCGAGAGCGGCTAAAATGGGCGACGCGGCTGAATGCAAAATTGCGCGTATGATGAGAATCATGCCGCGCAAGCTGGCCCACAAACTATCGTGATTTCCCTCAGCGCGCTTGCGGCCAATACCGCATTATCTGCCAGGCTGTGAATGGCCGGAGGCAACCCGGCCGGTGAGAAACCGCCGCAGCCGTTCCATTTGTTCATGCCTTTGAAAAGCGATCAATTCCTTCGACACCGGCCGCTCCACCCGCCGGAGCATCGCCCAGAAGTAACCGATGAACAGAGTCGCGCCGCCGATGATGAATGGTCGCCGGCTCAATTGATAAATGGAGCGGAATATTTGCCAGAGCGGATGCCGACCCAAGGTGTAATCTTTTTCGCCAAGTTTCAGACCGGTGACGAACGTGTTGTGCTTGGCGGATCCCATCGTCCGATGATGATGGCAGAATTTTTCCGGAAAAGTCCGTGTCTGCCAGCCCCGCATCCGCGCGGTGAGCACGGCAATCACATCAATCCCGCCGCCCTTCACCGGCGTGTAGCCGCCGATGGCCTCGAAGCAATCGCGCCGGAACAACTGGCACGCGCCGGAAACGTGTTCCGTGCTGCTGAAGCGATAATCATAACTCACATCGCCCTCGCGAAAGGGAGTGCCGACGAGGCCTAATTTTGGATCGGCATTAAGTTTGCCCAGCAGGAACTCAAAATAATCCGGCTCGAAAGAAATATCGGCGTCGAGGCTGCCAATCACATCATACTGGACATCCTTGAGCCGGGCGTAACCGGCGTTAAAGCAGGCGACCTTCCCGCCAAAATGACGCACTTGCCGCTCGGGCATTCTCACCAATTCAATCCAGTCGAGTTCCGTGGAATATTTTTTAACGATCTCGTCGGTGCGGTCAGTGGAACCATCGCTGACAATCACCCATTTGACCGGTCGGATGGTCTGGCCCACCACGGACTTGAGCGTGAGTTCGATGTACGCTTCCTCGTTGCGCGCGGGCGTCACCAAGGCAACGGTAAGGGGGTTGGAAATCATGGGCGAAATTTTCGATTTACGATATACGATTTACGCGCCTTCGTCGGGATGGAAATCTTCGGAGGAAGAGTTCTCTTGGAATTATTTCGGCAGGAAACGTCGTGAAAAGACTCAAATTTTCGATTCAAGAAAAGGTTACCGGCGGAAAAGTTAGAGTCTCGATACCCCGTCTGCTACTTATTAGGCGACCGGTCAGGCTCGAGCAAGCACTCCGACTTTTTGCGGCACCGCGGGGTCCTGGTAATTCAGGTAATTATCCAGCAATGCCATGGCCCCGAACATAGTGGCTTGTCCCCAATGCAAGGTCGGGGTCTTGTTGGTCATCACGGGATATTTGCGATAGTAAAAATAACCGGTGCGGTCCTGCATGTTGACGATGGTCCAATGGGCTACTTTCTGGGCAATTTCAATGCTGCGGGGGTGCAAGTCGCGCAGGTTGACGAGAGTCTGGATTGCCTGGGACGCGCACTGAATGTCGAGCGGCCGTGTTTTGTAATCGTAATATCTCGGCGTGCCGTCCGCCCCAAAAAATGTCTCCACGAAAAATTTATAGCCCTTCTCGAGGCTGGGTTGGAACGTGCGGTCCTGTTTCCAACGGATGTAACTGGCCAGCGCTTCCAGGTTGTAACCGGTGTGAAATGAATCCACCCAATGCCATTTGGGATGCGAACCGTAATACCACGCGCCGTTGGGCAACTGGTCGCGAACGGTGAACTTGGCGGCCTTCTCGGACAATTCCAGATAGCGCGCCTTGGGCGAATGCGAGTTCAGCCGCGAGAGAAAACCAGCGCCGAGGATGTTGGAATTGTGGATGCCGTGTTCGCCACGGACGGGTTTGCCTCCCGGCAACGGGGTGTAACTCAGGCAAATGTCCTGGCCCGTTTCGACGTAGCCCAATTCATTGATGATAAATTCCGCCGTGCCGATGGCCACGTCGAGATAACGCTGCTCGCCGAAGGCGTCATAAGCGTCGAGAAACGCGTGACCGATCAAACTGGTCCAGACAATCGTCGGTGTGCCCGGTGGAATCCGCCCGCTGCGCGATTCGTAATCGAAATGATTGCCCCACGCGTAGCCTTTGAATTCCGGGCAGCGGTTCTGGATCAACCAATCAAGGCAGGAGTGCATTTTCGCGAGATACTCCTGCTCGCCGGTCGTTTGATAGAGCCGCAGATAGCCTTGCGCAAAAAAGCCCATCCCTTTGCTGCTGGTGGAGGGCTTGATGCCCAGGAGCGGCCGAAGATTGATCGGAAACCGGCGAACGCCCTGTTGCCAGACTCGTTTCAGGAACGGATTGTTCCAGGTGAACAGGGTGGAATACGGCGAAGACAAACCATCGAAAGTATCGTAACCCATCCAGCGGGATTGAGCGGACCACCGCTCTAATTTGAGCAGTGACTCGCGCAACTCGTTGTTTTGAACCATATTCCTTCTATTCACTACAGCAAGGATTGGTACGCTGCCAACAAGTTTTTGCCGGTGACCGACCACTGAAGGTCGCGTTCCACGCGTTCGCGGCCGAATCGCCCCATCCTTTCGCGCAAGCCCGGGTCGTCCATGAGTGTGATGATTGCCTTCGCGAAGGCCATTTCATCGTTGGCCGGAACGAACAACGCGGCTTCCTGCGCGGAATACCTGGTTTCCTTAAGGTCAAAGGAGACGATGGGCTTGCTGAAGGCCATGTACTCCATGATTTTTATCCAGGTGGAGACGTCGTTGAGCGGACTCGATGGGTCCGGATCCATGCAAATATCAGCCGCGGCGAGATTTTCCAAAAGTTCTTTGTCGGAAATGAAGCCGGTCAGTTCGACATATTTATCCAGCTTGAGTTGCTTTGAGAGCGCGCGCAGGGAATCGAGCGAATCGCCGCTGCCCATGATGACGCAGTAAAAATCCTCGCGCTTCAAGTCATGCACCAGATGGCCGAGCGCGCGCAGGAGATAGTCCACACCGTCCTGCGGGTTCAGGCTGCCGATGTAGCAAAAGATCTGTTTGTTCAATTTGCGGAGGCGCGGGTTGGGGTCGGGAACCTGCATCCGCTCGGCGTTCGGACCATTGCGCACCAGAAAAATGGATTCAGGCTTGCGACCACCGCGTTGCATTTGGATCTGTTTATAGGATTCGTTAGTCGCAATGGTGACATTGGCCAGTTTGAGATCGCACCATTCAAAAATCCGCAGCATCCGTGTATAAATGCCGCCCTTGGCGCCGTAGCGTGACTGGAACAACTCGGGACACAAATCGTGATGGTCATAAACAAATTTCTTGCCGATCAATTTGAAAGGCAACGCGACCAGAAAGAGCGTGTCCGGGGGATTATGGGCGTGGATGGCGTCAAATCCGCGCGTGAAAAAGACGTACAAGCTGACCAGAAAACACGCGCTGCTAAAATAGAAATATTCGACGGAATAACCGAGGAACGATTTCACCAGCAGAAACAATTTGCCGAACGCGCTCGAGTTGGCGGACGGAGTTTTTTCAAAAAGCTCGAGCCGGGGAATACGGTAAACTCTTACGTCCTGAACCAGTTCCGCTGACGGTTGCCCCTTCTTCTTCAGACAAACCACGCTGACGGTGTAACCAGCCGCGGCCAGCAGATTCGCCTCATTTCTGACGCGGGTATCCTGCGGAAAGTGGTTTTCCACCAACATCAGGATTCTTCCGGAAGCCTTCTGCATAACATCCATGTTTTGGCCTACAACTCTACCAGCAAATGCCTTCATAATGGGAAGGTTTTGCGCTAAGGTTCTCCACGATGCGGACCAGGTCAATCACCACCGTTTCCGCGGGTAACTTACCGATCACTTCCTGGAATTCCTTATTTTTCTTGCTGACGATCACGACTTCGCTGGCGGCGACGACTTCATCCACGCTCCCCACAATCAACGAGGAAATGTGCGGAATGGTTTGCTCGATATAACGGCGGTTGGCGCCGATAAGTTGGGATAGCGAAACCTCTTCATCATAGACAGCCAATTGGTATCCCTTTCCAAGCAGCATCTCGATCAAAAGCACGATGGGACTTTCGCGCAAGTCGTCGGTGCCGGCCTTGAAGCTCAATCCCAGCACACCGATGCGTTTGTGTCCGGCGTTCCGGACCAGGTTGAAGGCGTGCTCCATGTGGCGGCGATTGCTTTCCAAAAGCGAGCTTAACACGGGGAAATCCAAATCCTGCTGACGGGCCTTGTGCAGGATCGCCCGCAAATCCTTGGGCAGGCACGAACCGCCGAACGCAAAACCGGGCTTCAAATAGTAGGGTGATAGATTAAGCTTGGTGTCCTTGCAAAAGACTTCCATGACCTTGTGGCTGTCAATGCCCAGGCTCTTGCTCAAAATGCCGACTTCGTTCGCGAAGCAGACTTTGAGCGCGTGAAAGGCGTTGCAGGAATATTTGATCATCTCGGCCACGGCGATGGTGGTCCGCTCGATGGACGCCGGAATTCCCTCGTAGAGTTTGCTGACCGTGTCAATGCTGCGCTCGTCAAGGCCGCCAATCACCGTGAAGGGGGGTTGGTGGAAATCCTGCACGGCGGTGGTTTCGCGCAGGAACTCGGGGTTCATGCAAACGCCGAAATCCCTGCCTGGGGTGCGCCCCGACCTTTCAGCCAGCAACGGAATGATGATCTGCTCGACCGTCCCAGGCAATACTGTGCTGCGCACATTGACCACATGGTATGATTTGCTTTCGCGGAGCAAATCCCCGATATCGGCCACCACGCGGCGCACGTAATCCAGACAAAGACTGCCGTTGGCATTGCTGGGCGTGCCGACGCAGATGATGGAGATGTCACCCAATTCCGTGATTTCCTGCGCGGCGGCAAGCCGTCCGCCCGAAACACCCTTGCTGATCAAATCCTCCAAACCCGGTTCGATCAGCGGGCTGTGCGAGGAATTAATCAGTTCCACCTTGTTGGGGTCCAAATCAACGCCAGTAATCTGGAATCCGCGCGCGGCGAGACAGGCGGAGGTGACGCAACCGACGTAACCCATGCCGAAGATGCTTACTTTCAAATTTTTATTCGCGTCCATGCAAATCAAGCTTTTTGGCCCTGTCGGCCCGAGTTCGTCTTGGGCTGGGTCACCGCGAACCACTCCGCCATTTCCCTGGGCAGAGCGGCCCAATATTCGCCCGCATACTTGGTTTTGACGAATTGAAGGAACTCGCGGTAACGGCTTTCGGGAAATTGTTTTTGGTCGCACTTGGCGCCGTCAAACTGCATGTAGTCCGGATGGACGATGAGCAGCGCCATGCCGCCCCGCTCCGCAATCCAGTCCAGCTTTTGTTTCCAGATGTTGATGGAGGTTTCGCGAAGGTAAATGAAGAGCGTCGAATCCTGCACCAGCGTGTAGGGAAGTTCGACATAACTGCCGCCGTTGTCATCGGATTTCCAAAATGGAAATATCTTTCCCACGCCGTCCGGTTCCGGCTCAAACGGGTCGGTGTCGAAAGTGGACGCGTCATACTTGATGTCCAAATGGTGCAGCCAATCAAGCTTGTGGAGCATGAAGCCGGAACGGAAGCCGCTGGCGTTCCATTCCTTGAGATAACGGTTGATTCGCTTGGCCTTGGTGAGGAATTGCTCCTGGGTCCTGTAGAGCTTGCCGTCGTGGTGCAGGTCATGCACGCCTACTTCAAAGCCGTTGGCGACCAATTCCTCGCGCAATTCGCGCGGCACCTCGTACTCGCCCTCGGGCACAAAATTGAACGAAGAACGGAATCCCAGCTCCATCTCGAGCTTCATCAACTGGCGGGAACGGTTGAGACCGCGGTCGCCCTCGATGTCGTGCGTGAGCACGAAAGCGAATTTCTTGCCTTCCGGCCAGCCGGTCCAGCCTTCAGGAGTTTCGCCCGCGGCTGGGTTAATCGGCCAGACATCCCCCTTGGTCCGCCGGATGTACTTGGCGAGACGGCGGCGCAAAGCCAGTCGCAGCCGCCAGTGCAGATACGGCTTGAAACGATAGTAGAGATCGGTGGTGGGCACGGTGATTTAGAATTCCTGATGGAGACGGGCGGGAACGTAGGTCCGGGTTTTGTTGAGTACCACGCTCACTTTGGCCTTGGATTCCGTAAGGAGCGCATTGGCCTGACGGACGACGTCGCGGCTGGTTTTTTCCGCCTCGACCACCACGAGCATCATGTCCATGAATCCGGCCAGGCGCTGGGTGACTCCGGTGCGGCTGATGGGTGGCATGTCGAAGATGATGTAATCGTATTTGCTGGCCTCGAACTTCGGCACGAGGGTGGCGAACTTCTTGGGCAGCATGCGCGCGAGCTTGTCGCCGTTGGCCGGCCCGCTGACGACGTAAAGATTGTCCTGAACGAGAGCGGTTTCGCGAGTGGAATCGGTCAAGGCCACATCCAGTTCACAACCGGGTTTGCCCTGATAAAACGGCTGCGCGCCGCCATTTTCATAATTCATGTCAATCAGGAGCACCTTGCCCTCGCCGGTTTGCGACAGCGAGGCCGCGAGGCCGACCGCAATGCTGGTGGCGCCGGAACCCTTGGAAGCCCCGGTGACGGCCACGAGCTTGGGTTTGTGGGTGAGGTTGTTGACATCGAAATAAGAAATCAACCGGTCGCGCAAGGCTTCATAATATTCGTAGAGCGAATTATTCGGGTCCCAAGGGGCGACCTCGTGATTGACCTTCTTGCCATTGGCTCCGTTAAGGACCGGGAGCAATTTGCCATCGGCATCGGGCGCGGGGACTTCGGCATCCTTGGCGGCGGCGAGGAGTTTGCGGCGATTGACTTTTTGTTTGATCTTCGGGATGGAGAGGAAAAGGCGCATGCCCAAATCCCCTTCGATTTCCTTGGGCCGCTTGACGGAATGATCGAGGTAATACTCGCACAGAAACGCCCAGCCCAGTCCGGCGAGGATGCCGCTAATTATCGCGACGGCCATTTTCTTTGGAGTCTTGGTGCGCTCGAGCGAGGGCGGCGTGGGTTGCTGGGTGGTGGCGATATTGGCATTTTTCAAGGCCGACAAATCAATATCAATTTTGATATTGCCGAGCTTGGCCACAAAAGACTCGTAATTGTCCTTGTTCTGTTTTGCTTTGAACTCCAGGTCAACGATGTGGGATTCGGCGGCGTCCAGTTTAGCGGTAGCGGCAGTTAACTCGTCATAATCCGCCTGAATGAACTTGATGCTTTTCTCGAGCTTGCCAGTCTCGGTTTCCATTTCCGCAACCTGCTCCGCCACGGTCATGTTCGCCGTCTGGCCGGACGCCTTGCTGGTTGAATTGAGCTTGGCCAGCCGGGGTTCGTCCTGCTCCATTTTTTTCTTGGTTTCCCTGGCTTTATTCAATTGTTCTTGTTTCTCAACGCGAAGCTTGTACCGCGGCGGGAAGCCATCGTCGCGCATTTTGTCATCGGCCTTTTTCAGGCTGGCGATGAGGTCAATGGTATCATTGTATTGGTCAATGACATCCTGGGGGATTTCCGCTTTGTTGGTGGCCGTGCCGGAGACGGAATTGGTAAGTCCTTTCAAGGTGGCCAGCGCTTCCTTGCGGTCGGCCAGTTCGGCCTGCTTGACTTTTATGCTCTGGCTGTCCTGAAACATGGTCAGCGCGTTGTATTTTTTCGAATCGTCAACATTCATGACATTGGCCTCTTTTTTAGCCTTGCGAAGTTCCTCCTCCGCCTGCAGCCAAGTCTCCTTAAGATCACTGGTCTCTTTGACGTTGGATTCATAAGTGCCCCCGGCTGTGCCATGAATCAACGTGTGGTTGTGTTCGTAATCCGTGATGATTTGCGTAAGAATGTCCTTCACGAGGCTTGCGTCGGGATGGGCGAAGACGATGCGCAGCACCGGTCCTTTGCCCAACCGATCCACGAGCAGGCCGTCCCGAATGACATTGGCCGCCGCGATTGCGGTCTGATTCGGATTGTCGGTGGTATTTGGTTTCTTGCCGAGGATTCGTTCCGGCCCGAAATTGGTGGCCACTTGCATGGCCAGGTCATAGCTGTTGAGGATCGCAATCTCCGTGCTGATGATGCCTTCGCCGCTGGCATCCACGGATTTGATCTGCCCATCCACCGTACTCATGCTGACGGCGCCCGACTCCCGGACGAACTTGATCAGCAATTGCGCTTCCGACACGTAATCCGTCGGCGCGGTGTAATGAATGATTCCCGCCGCGACAATTCCACCGATGGTCAGGAGAAGGATGGCCCATTTGTGCCGGAAGATCACATGGTACAAATCCGGCAGGGTAATGCCGCCTCCGTGATGGTGCTGGTTCGGGGTTCGTGGTTTCTCGTTCATAACTTTTCTGGTTTCCGCAAATTTAAGCCTGGGCGTGAGCGCGTCATGTAAATCACAAATTGAAAATCGTAGCTTCCAAAATCATCGTCAGGCCCAGTGGCGATACAATCCCGCGCCAATCATCCGGGAGACGAAAATGGGCAGTCGGCGAAAAACCTGGTTGTGCCAGCCTGACGACTCATCCTTGTCCTTCATAAAGCGGTCATTCCGCAAATCATATTTGACGTAATCCGAAAGCGTTTCCGTGGCTCCCCAGCCGAGCTTGAACCGGCGCAAACCTTCGTTGCCGAGGGAAGTGCGGCCGAGTTGCAGGGTTTTAAATCCGCGGCGCGCATGCCATTTGATGGCTTCCCACATGACCAGATTATTGCCCCGAAGCTGCTGGAAATTCTCATCCGAAGCGCCGAATTTGTAAATCGCGCGCGCTCCCAGCCCAAAATAAACGGCGGCCGCGACGGGCCGCCCTTCAAAACGCGCCAGAACCACCACCCCGAGGTTTCGGGACAGGATGTGTTGATGGATTTTCTGGAAAAACTTGAACGGCTGCGGCGGCATCCCGTGTTTCTTGCGGGTCTGGCAGAGTAGTGTGTAAAAAGTCCGCATGCCTTCGAGGCTCACGGAAGTTTCCACGGTCAAACCCGTTTTTTCAGCCTTTTTTATCGCGCGCCGGACCGAACTGTCCACCCGGTTGGATAAAAGCTCTTCATCACCGCATAAATCCAATTCGTGGCTGTAAAATGAAAGCGAAGCGGGAACATCGCCGAACCATTTCCGTCCGCCGCGAAACTCAACATATTTCCATTTCCGATCCCGCCCGCAGGCAAGGGCATTTTGGACCAGACTCGCAAACGATTCCTGGTCCGCGCACAACGGCTCGCATTCGTCAGTAAACGGCAATGCGACCCCGCGCCTTCCGGTGAGCCAACTATCCACCTCCATCAGCGGCAACAAGGAACGCAGCGAGCCGCCTTTGCTGATCGTGAAATATTTCGGCGTGTAACCGTAAGCGCCTTCCAAAACTGCGGCCCAGGCGGCGCTATGGAAGATGCAACCCTGCGGATGGCCGGCCAGCGACGAATCCCAATCCGGCAACCGCGCGGGGTGAACGCATTGGACCGCGGCATCCGCGCATGCGCCAGCCGCAACCGGGGTTGCGGCCGTGGAGCGAAGAAACAGCGGAGAGTTGGCAATTAAGTGAGTTGCGGGCACTCGTCATTGAGGGGCCGGGATTTCAATTTGACCACGCGCGCAGGATTGCCCGCCACAACCGCGCCGGGAGGCACGTCCTTGGTGACCACACTGCCGGCGCCGATGAGTGCGTTTTCGCCCACGGTGATGCCGCACAACAGTGTGGCGCCGGAACCGATGGACGCACCGCGTTTCACGAGCGTGCCCACGCAGGCCCAATCGGCCTCTGTTTGCAATTGTCCCGTGCCGTTGGTCGCGCGCGGATGGCGGTCGTTGATGAACGTCACGTTATGACCGATGAACACCTCGTCTTCGAGTGTCACGCCTTCACAAATGAAGGTATGGCTGGAGATTTTGCAGCGGTTGCCGATTTTCGCGCCCTTCTGGATTTCCACAAAAGTGCCGATTTTCACGTCATCGCCAATTTCACAACCGTAAAGGTTGGTGAAGTCGTATATGCGAACATTGCTGCCCAATTTGACGTCGGGAGAAATGCGCCGGAAAGATGGCTGGCTGGAACTCATGGGCGCCTGGTATTATCGTCCGTTGACTTGCAGCTCGGGAGCGGGAACGCGCATGCGTCTCTTCTTTGGAGCCGGCGCTGATGGATTGAAGGCCACCTTGACGGAGAGATCGCCGTATTGCCGGGGTGCGGCCAGTTCGACCGGGCCGCCGCCACGGCGCAGGGATTCGGAGGAGGCTTCGAGAATTTGCACCAGTTCGAGACCGCGCTGGCCGCCGCTCAAAGGTGTCTTGCCATTCTGGATGCAGTCCAGAAAATGCTGGCATTCAATCTTGAGCGGTTCCTCCTGCTTGATGTAAGGCACATAGACATCGCCGTAATGATAAGCGTAATGGAATTCAGCAAAGGTGTCGTAATGCGGCGGACGTTCCACGCGGGCGTCAAATATCTTGATCTTCTCCTGCTGGACCACATCGTCATAAACAATCATGCGCTTGCTGCCCACGATGGTCATTTCCCGGACCTTTCGCGGATCAAGCCAACTGCTGTGAATAATGGCGGTGCGCTGCTTGTCAAAGCTAAGGCACATGGTGGTGACGTCCTCGATTCCCGGCGTGATATGGGCGCTCCCGCGGCAGTTGATGGTCACGGGTTGTTCGCCCATGATGTATTGAATGATGGAGATGTCATGCGGCGCGAGATCCCAGGCCACATTGATGTCCTTCTGGAAGAGGCCAAGGTTCAGCCGGCGGGCCGAGATGTAACGAATTTCACCCACATCGCCCGTGTCCACGATCTCCTTTATTTTCCTCACCGCCGGTGAATAAAGAAAGGTGTGCCCGGTCATGAGCACCACGCCGTTTTTCTTCGCGATTTCGATAAGTTCCTCGCATTCGGCGGCGGAGGAAGCCATGGGTTTCTCGATGAAAGTGTGTTTGCCGGCCAGCAGCGCGGCCTTGGCCATGGGGAAATGCAGTTTGACGGCGGTGGCGATGACCACGGCGTCAAGGCCGGAACCGTTCAGAACGTGGCCGAAATCCGTGGCGCCCTCGACTTCGGGGTAAAGCGTGGCCAGGTGCTTGAGGCGGGACTGGCTGACATCGCACATCATTTTGAGGCTGCAATCCGGCAGAGACCGAAAATTGCGAATGAGGTTCGGCCCCCAATACCCGCAGCCTACTACTCCGACTTTAACTTGCTGTGTCATGTTATCTCCTGATTTTGAAGTGACTGCTCAGTTTGAGCTATCCGGTTGAAATTTTGTGGAACTGACGGGCGCCTTCCGGGCGGCGCCTCCCGCGGCCTTGCGCCGGGCGCGAGTCTCGCCCATCTGGATAATGAGCGCCGGGATGGTCTTCGCGATGATCTTGAGGTCGAACCACAAGCTGCTGTTCCGGGCATAGTAAATGTCCAGGTGCATCATTTCGTCGAAGGTGGTCTTGTTCTTCCCGCTGACCTGCCAGTGGCCGGTCAGTCCGGGAAGCACGTCAAATCGCTCCTTCTGCCACGGCAGATACCTTTCGTATTCGTAGGAAACGCACGGACGCGGACCCACGAGGCTCATGTGCCCCATGAGGACATTAAAAATCTGCGGCAATTCATCGAGACCGGAGGCGCGGATGGGCACGCCGAAAGGAATGATCCGCGGGTCATGCACGTCCATTTTTTCCATTGGCGCCTTGGCATCCATAAGGCGGTTCAAATGCCCCTGATGCACGGCGGCGTTATTGCCCACGATCATGGTGCGGAATTTGAAGCAACGGAAATGACGACCCTTATGACCGACGCGCACCTGCCGGAACAGCACCGGCCCCGCCGAAACGCACCGGACGAACAAAGCGATCAGCAGCATCAAAGGAAGCAACACCGGCAGAGCCAGCAGGATGAGGCTGATGTCAAGCACCCGCTTCCAGCGCGGAGCCTTGGGAAGCTCTGTAACCGGAGCCGGGGCTGGATTCGTTTCGTTGGACTGTGCAGTCATGCGCGGAATGCGAAAAATCAGTTAGAATTTGCGGGGCCGCCGGGAAAGCTCCGCAGCTGCCGGCGCGGGAACCAAGCCCACAGCCAACTGGAAACTGCCGGAGTGATTGAGCCGGCGTTGGATGATTGCCGCCATAATTGTCACGCCGACGACTAAAATTTGCGCCAGCAAGGTTACGAACGCGTGCGATGCGGGTGACAAATGAGAAACGATGTACCGGTTCATAGGTTCAAATGAGGGAGTCACGCTTTGGCTGCCAATACTTGAAAGTCCGTGTCATGCAAAGATTCGCGGGTTCGCTTCTGCTGGAAGGTGCAGGAGATAATCGTCCCACCGGAGGAACTTTGCTGGACTTGCACCCGTCCGCCCGCCATGCGGGTGCGGTATTTGATAATACTCAGGCCAATACCGAAATTACGTTCCTCGCCGGCATCGCTGCCCAGCCCGTTATCCGTGATGCTCAACAGTATGGTGTTTCCATTTTGTGCCAGCCGGATCAGGATTTGCGTCGGGTTGGCGTACTTAATGGCGTTCTGCACCGCTTCCTGGGCAATGCGATATAAATGCGTAGCCACGGCGTAATCGTGGATGAAAACCGTCTCGGAACAATCCGCGCCGCAAACCACTCCCGAACTATGACTGACACCACCCGCCAAGGCGCGCAACGCCACAGCCAGTCCATCACCGGCAAGATTCACCGGGCAAAGGGCGTGGGAAAGATTTCGCGCCTGCGTAATCGCGCTGTCGAGCAAGGCGTTGATTTTGGCCGCGCGAACCGCTTCACCTGGCGATTTGGCGATCAGGTCCCGGCGAAGCAAATCCGTCGCAAAGGCAATGCTGACCAATTGCTGGCAAATGCCATCGTGCAGGTCCTGGCCGAGGCGCGAACGCTCGCGGTCGTTGATTTCAATGACCTCCCTTTCCAACAGCTTGCGTTCCGTGATGTCTTCAATAATTGAGGCCAGCCGATAAACATTGCCCGTTTCATTGCGGACGGGGAAAGCGCGGTCGCGCACCCAGCGAGTCGAGCCGTCGGGCCGCTGAATGCGGTACTCCTCATCGTAGCCGCCTCGTTCATTAAGGCCGAGAGTGATTTCGGTCATCCGCTCGCGGTCCTCGGGATAGATGGCTTCCAGCCAGGCATTAGGCGAGGCGTATAAACTTTCGCGGGAGCGACCCCATATTTCCTCGAAGCCGGGACTGAGGTAAATCATCCGGCCTTCGATGGCTTCCGTGATCCGGAAGACCGCGCCGATGGCCTCGGCCAACTGGCGGAAACTTTGTTCGCTGGCGCAAGCTTCCGCGCCTTGCTGCTGGGTGTTTGATGGCATGGGAAGGGATCTGTCTGGGTAAGCGACCCGATTGATCTCAATGGGCCGCGGCGCAATCCAACAAGGCTCCGCACTTGTTGGGCGCAGCGGTTTTGCCACTGGGCCAACTTTCGCGCCCCCGGCTTGACCGGCCGGAGGCCTGGGAATTTTCTGACATTGCTAACTTAAGCCCGCAACATGGAGGGTCGCGCCGCCAAAAGGGGCACGAGATCCGCCATGCTGTTTTTCTCAAGAAAGACTGAACGCCGATCCAGCTCCACTTCCGTGGGTCGCCCCAAAATGTCCAGCAGCACCTGCACCCGCCGGCCAGCCGGCAGGACCCGGAGGACCGAAGCTCGCATCCCGGCAAAAGCGCCGTCGCCCACCTGCACTTCTGCTCCCGGCTGAAGCGTTTCTTCCACCGGCATGGGTTCTTCTGAATTGAAACAGGCCCGTAATTCCTCGATTACGGTGTCCGATACTGAGGGAATCCTGTCCGCAAAGTGTACTATTGAACTGACCCCGTTGGTGTAACGAATTTCATTTAAACGGTCATGAATGAGACAACGAACAAAAACATAGCAGGGAAAAAGAGGTTCCACGAGCCGGACCAGGCCGCGCTGAGTGGAGCGCTCCACTCGTAATTGTGGATGGAACACTTCAAGGCCCAAGTACTTGCGCAGATTGGCGGCCGCGATATGTTCGTGCTTCGGTTTGGTCCGGGCACAATACCAAGCTAGGTCTGTAGCATGCATTCTTAAAAATTGGAATAAGCAACTTTCTCTCCAAAACCACTGATAAGAATGATTTTGCAGCGATGGCTTTGGAAAGTTGGAAGGGGTTGGGACAGAAATTGGGTGCCGGGAAGGAGGCTTCCGTTCAACATCAACCCAATGAAGAGACTAGGGTCTGCCCACAACATGACGTTTCCTGCTCTCATACTCATGAACGAGTATGACGGGTAGGAAGCCACTTGTCTGTCGTGGCCCGCCCTCATTTTTTTGTAACGGCGGACACGACCACTTGTCGTGGCAACCGCTACACAATGAGTTTTCGGCTAGGGATTTTCCATATACGCGGCCCAATAAAAACAGCGCGTAAATCGTAAACCCGAAATCGTAAGTCAATATCAGCCTCGTCGGCCGGAAAAATTCCGGGCTGCGACGCCCAACGCGGTCAACGCCAAACCGAGCAAGGCCAAAGACGAAGTCGCATCCGGAACCGGCGGCAGGCCTGTCGAGCCCGGGGTCTGATATAGCAAGCCCTGGGAACCTCCAACCGAACCGTTATTTTCGGTTGGGGCCAGCCATTCCACATTCTGCTCCGGCGACAGGTTTTTGAAATTATTCAACACGCTGATCGCATAACTTTCAGCCGCCAAGGTTCCCGCATCATTGGAGGTGAGGAAAAAGCCGTTGTTGCTGTGACTGCTGAAGATCGAAGTAGTATAGCTGCTGGCCACACTGTTGTAGAGTAACTCCCAAATGGCCAATTGCAGACCGGCGGTCTGGGTCGCGGTGGTCGCGGTGGCTTTGTCGTTATACCACAGCGTGGCGGCATTCTGAATTCCACCGCTGACCCAAGCCGGAGCAACACCCGTCGCCGACGACAGTGGTGTGGGCGTGTAATTATACGTGGAAGCCAGATTGACGCCGACATCGGTGCAATAAGTTAAAAGTGTGCTGGAGAAATTTGGGTTTGAAGTCGTCATTACGAACTGGCCGACTTCCGCCGTCCCGCTCCAACCAGCGGTCTGAATCCCGATGTTCACTCCCCCACCTGTCTCGCCAGTAAAGGTATAGCTCACTTCATTAGCGGAAGCGACGCATGACACGCCAACAAACGCAGCGGCGAGCAAAGTCATTTTGCTGGGGGCCTGGACGCTTTTCATAAATTTATAAGTCAATTCCGAAGCAAGCTATGTGTTCACACTCGGCTCACTTCAGCTTTAAAAGCAGAAGCGCTGCCAAACGAATTTTCCGCTCTTTAATTGCGCGTTAATTACTTTGCTTTAACTATTTGCAACAAATTAAAATTATCGGTTCAGTAGAAATTCGGAGTCGAAAATCAATGGTTTTCTGTAAAGCAAACCGACGATCCAGCCATCACTACCGCATCCGCCGCAATGAATTGTCACCGAATGGCCTCAAATTCGCTGAATGCGCTGAAAAACGGCGCGACAAATTGAAAGGTCAGTATTAATGCGACTGCGCTTCCGTAGGAACGCGGAAAGAAAACCGCCCGTTTCCTGTAAACTTTTCCGACCTCAACTGAATCGAGCCATAATGCAAAGCGTTGGATCGGTGAATTCGCTCACGCAGCGCCGTCGAATCCGAGGACGGTCTCCTACCCTGTGGAAGTGCTCATTTTTAGATTCGCAAAGTGTTTGGAGCGGCCTCCGAACACAATGCCAGCCAGCAGTCTGAATCATAAAATCCGCAGAAAATATCTTTACTAGCGGGTTGCGACCATACTACGCTCGGGCATGCTTCTATCGTTTAAGAACAATTTCGCGAATTCCAAATCAACCGGCGGTGTTGATCTAACCGGAAACGAAAGCGCTGCCGCCAATCCGGGGGCCATAAATCCGCCGGAACGCAGTGGCGGGACGATTCCTGGATTGCTCCTCAAGCTGGCCTTTCTCGCGGCCATCATCGCGACGGTGGCGGGCTGTCAGACGGAGGAGCCCATGAATTTCAACACCCTCACGAGCGGCGGGGCGGCCACCAATGTCACGACGCATTTTGAAAAAATCACCCTGCGGGAAGGCGATACCTTGCGGATCACTTTTCCCAGCGCCGCAGACCTGAATACCACAACTCCCATTCGCCGTGACGGTAATATTACGCTAAAGCTCGTCGGCGAAGTCCGGGCGGTGGGAAAGACCCCTGCGGAACTTAAAGAGGAGTTGCTAAAATTATACGCGGGCCAGGTTGACACCAAGGAAGTGACCGTCGAGTTGACATCGTCCACGTTCCCGGTATTCGTCGTGGGCTCCGTCATCCGGCCCGGAAAAGTTTTGTCCGATCACCCGATTACCGCCCTCCAAGCGGTCATGGAGTCGGGCGGGTTCGATTTTACAAAGGCTAACTTGAAGCGAGTGACAGTGCTAAGGCAGGACTCGGGTCGCTTAAAAACCTACACCTTGAACATGAAGGACGTTCTGGACGGGAAGACAACGGAACAGTTCTACATGAAGCCGGAAGACATTATCTACGTGCGGGAAAGGTTCGTCATTTACTAATACGGCGGAGTTCTTGAACGACTCTAAAAGTACCAAGCTTCTCCGCGACCGCTGGCCTGGCACGAACGCCAAAGACTTCGTGGCTTAAACAGTCCAGGGCCAATCAGTCTTTCCCTCCGGTTCAGCGCCCAGATGGAAACCGTTTTCGTCCTGATACCCGAGGGGAACTTGTCTGTCCATGGCCGCGCGCAACTTCGCAAGGATGCCGGCGAAGAGCATGGTAAACACCACCACATACAGCGACTGTTTGTTTGTCATATACCACCTTTTTAGCATCAGCAATGCCAAGCCGGGAATGCCATCTTTTGGCCGAGATTGCCCAAAAATAGGCGTGCTGCGTGGCCAAAATGTGTCCAATTTTCACCCCTCGTGTCCTGTTTGTTGACAGGGGGCGAAAACTTGCAAAACGCGAGAGGAGCAAAACGAGCAAGCAACCCCGGGAATGAGGGCCCTTTACCAACGGTCTGACGGTCAGCCGTCGCGCAACACGCCAACATGTGAAGGGGGCGTGCGGACATTACAGCCGCACGATGTTGAGCGGTGCAAACGTGGGCGCTAATTTTTGCGGGCCGCTTCGGCTCGGAGTTCGCGTTCCGCCTGCGCCCAATCTTCCTTTTCGCGACCCGGCGTCTGGCCTCGGCCCATATAGATTTCGAAAGCGCGCTTGGCGATTTCTTCACAGGTGGGAGCGGCCTTGACCGCGGCTTTAACCGGTTCAACTCTTGCCACCGGCGTTTGGATCGCCGCCGGGCGCGCCGCGTTAGTGGTCGTCGTATCGGCTACGGGAAGATTCCGGCCGCCAACTTTGCCTTTGTCCAATGTTTTCTTTGCCATTTTGAGTCCGTTCAATTTGAAGTTTTGCGAGTCGTTTCAGACATCACGTTTAAATAAACGAATGGGTCGCATTCATCAGCCCACATATTGCTCTTTTCTCAACATCCATCAAGTAACGATTTCATAACTGTAACGATTTCAAGACGCAGGGTATGGTGGCCATGCCTTGCATTCACCGAATGGATTTCACCGCCGGGCTGGCGATGCTTTCATGGCCGAACGCCGCAAAATGCGCCGCCCCAAGCAGCGCCGTCTTGGGATTCAGAATCACACGCACCGGCATCGCCTCCAGCAACGAACGCATCCGGCCTTTGCCACAAAAGGCATCGAGAAAACTTCCCCGCCCCAGCCACGGCAAAATCTTCGGCGCAATTCCGCCGCCGATATACACCCCGCCGGTGGACATGAGTTTAAGGGCCAGATTGCCGGCTTCGGCTCCGTAATAAACCACGAACATTTCCAGCGCCTGCACGCAGCGCGAACTCGTCCCGGCGAGCGCCGCCTGGGAAATCACCGCGCCCGGATCGCCCTTCGCCATGGCGTCCGCCAGTTCGGCCGGTTCCTCGCCACGTTCGGTATCACGAAGAAACTGATAAATATTGTAAAGCCCCTGCCCCGACAAAACTTTCTCCCAGCTCACATGACCGAGCCGTTTGCTCAAATGCGCGAACAACTCGGCATCCAGTGGCGTCAACGGCGCAAAATCCGCGTGGCCGCCTTCGCACGCGAACGGCCGGAATTGTCTGCCATCCCAAAAAAGCCCCGCTTCGCCGAGGCCCGTGCCCGCGGAAATCATCGCCGCGTTGCCCGAAGCCTCGGGGTCGCCCGCGTTCAACGTGTGCAAATCCCGCGGCGGCAATTCGGCCAGACCGTAGCCGTTGGCTTCGAGATCGTTGATCATCGCCACCGGCCCGAGCTTCAACTCCCCGGAAAGTTCCGCGCCCTCCACTTGCCACGGCAGATTCGTCACTTGGACCTTCCCCTTGCGGACGGGTCCGGCGACACCGAAGCACGCGCGTTCGATCACCGGATGGTTCACCTCGATTAGAAATTCCTTCACCAGATCCTGCAAGCGCGCGTAAGCCTTGCTGGGCCGCGTGCCCTCGCGCATCAACTTCAATTGACGCCCATTCACCCCGAACAAGCCCAGGTTGACTTTCGTTCCGCCAATGTCTCCGGCCAGAATCATAATGCGCCGATTAAACGAAATTGACCGCGGCTCGACAACGGAATTAATCGGACACACGTCATCCGCGCCGTATCCGGCAATATTCGCCAAAGCCAATGCTGGTCGCACCTATTGGAAAGCACTCGAACTACTTGGATTTGGTGCGACTTGGTTTGACCGCCTTAATGATCAACGATTTGCAAGTGCGACTTTTCCGCGCGACTGCCTGGACTACCTTGACCGAGTTCCCGCAAGCGAGCCAACGCGCAATCTTCCGGGCATGGAGTTCAGGCATGTCCCGATCGGCAGATCGCCACACGGCTGACAAGCTAAAGCCGGAACCATGCAATATAAACCACGGAGGCACACGAATTGACACGGATGGGAAATGGAAATCAACCTTTCTGGATTTTCCTCGAGCGGCACCAAATAGTGAGTCGTTATCCAATTGCCAAAACGCTCGATTTGCAAGTCTGAATCCGTGTTCATCCGTGTGCATCCGTGGTTGAATTGAATTCTTACGGCTAAAGCTTGAACTCCAAACCATGACCACCTTTCTCAGGTAGTCAAAAATCCCAAATCTAAAATCTAAAATAATTGTCATGCTGGCCAGAGTAACATACATGCCCGGCGACTTTGTAACCTATGGTACGTTTGACAGGACTTTTATTTTTGATGAATCTTGCTGAAATCGGCGAGGACGGAGCCATGTTCAAGGCCTTACACCAATTTCCTCGCAATCTGCTCCTCCAGGATTTCTTTCACCGTCAAGGCCACAATGATTTTGTGGCTGCGGCGGAAGAAGGCCCCGATTTCCTGCATGGCGTCGGACGAATAATCAAACGATACGAAAAATCCCTTTTCGCAATCCTCGCGCATCATCATGGCTTCAAAGGCATCTATGTCCGGGCGGCCGACTTTGTCCTTTTGTTTTACCTGGATGGGATACCAGCGTTCTTTGAGGGCCAGTTCGCCTTCCTGTTTTTTGCGAGGCGTGGCGGCTGACGAAACGGGATAGATTCTACCATCCACGCCCATATCTCCAACTTGCACCTTGTTCGGAATGCCCCCGATGGCGATGACGGCCCAGTTCTCAAATTCAAACGGCATGGTTTAAGTTGATTTGTAAGGGCCAAGAAATTTGTCGCCGTCGAAATGAACCATATGGTCTGGTGCATCGGCAATCCAGACTTCCGTTTCCCAGGCAATGTCCGGTGCGAATTTCCGAAAAGTGTCGCGGGTAAGAAACGCGGTAACAAAAACAATGTCTGCCGTGCATTCCTTGGCGAGCCGCTTCAATTCCAAAAGACGAATTGAAGAAATTGGCCCGGAACTGTGAACCGCTTCAATCAAGAAAAGCCAATTCTTTTGTTCCGAATAGGCGACAACGTCGGGCAACTCTCCATGTTCCAGCTTAAAGAATTTCAAAGCTTTCAGTTTCGCTTCATCGCGGACAAGGAATTTCTTGGCGGTGTCGCCGATGTAAAGGACTTCCGCGCCATAACCATATCGTGGCAAGAAGTGTTCGATGATGGCCTTTTGCAAAAGATTATGTTCGCCTGGACTAAATTGAATCGTCGTTCCATCCGGCAGCTTGATTGGAACGAGTCCAATATGGCGCGCTGCATCCAAACGTTCGGCCAACGTGGGTCTCTCGGACATAAACTCCTCGGTAAGTTCCAGCCAGTCTGGTTGACCAAAGCTGCGGAGGATCTCGACGTATTCGGGCGTTAAAGAATAACCGCGCGTAGGATCGTTGCGGGCGGCATTGGGTTTGTTCGCGCTGGCAATGATGATTCCTGCCACGATCGGCAGCTTCAAATCTTTCCGCCGGATGTCGTCATAAGAACCCATGGAGATCTTTTCCTGAAAATGTTCGTTCAAATACGCGATTATGTCGCGCGATTTAAGCGTGTCTTTGCCTTCGCGCAGACGTGCTTTCGTCCAATCGGCACTACGCTTGACATCGGCCACGGCAAGGAAAGCCATTGCCATCTTTTCAAGTTCACGCGGTTTCAAACCATCCAGCGGAATACCCAGCTTGGACAAAATCAGCAGCGACTCATTGAAAACTTTCACGAGTTTGGCCGGCTTTTCTTGGTTGATGACAAAGGTTGGTATTTTCATTTCGTTTGATTCCTTGAATTCGAGCGGCAGTGCAAACTGGTCGGGCAAATTCCGGTAAAGGATTTCTCCTGATGTGAGCCGCTTACTGGTTGCCAGATATTTATTAACTGCACCCGCTAGATGCCATGCCAGCAATGGTGCAACGGCATTGCCAACTTGGTTGAACTGGCTGGTTTCTCCACCGCAAAATTGAAACCAATCTGGAAACGTCTGTAATCGGGCGGCCTCATGGATCAGCAAGCGTCTGCGGCGTCCGTCCGGCAGGCGGATGCGGTGCATGTCACCCGTCGCACCGGCAAGGTTTCGACAGGTCAACGTGCGTGCGGGAAGGTCAGGATGAAGATCGCGAGGCCGGGTGCAAAATGAAGCGCGTTCATACTTCGCAACATATTCATCCATGCTCGGCGTAAGAAATCTCGATTCCGGTGGAGCTTGAAACATCAAGTCACCAAGCGCCTCACCCGCCGTAAGTCGGTTCGGTTCTTCTGGGAAAAACTGAAATTCTCCGCGATGCCCGACGACAATCACGCGTTCACGATTCTGCGGCACGCCGTAATTCACGGCATTGATCAAGCGAACCTCGATGACGTAATTCAACGCCTTCAAAGCTGCGAGTATTTGTTCAAAATACCAACGGTTGCTGTAAAGGACGCCCCGGACATTTTCAAAAACCCAAATCTCCGGCTGAACTTGCTCCACGGCGGAAATGAAAATTGGAAACCCATCTCTTGAATCTTTTAATCCCATCTGGTGTCCACCAACGCTGAACGGCTGGCACGGTGGGCCACCGATGATTACGTCAGCCTTTGGAAACTGTGTTTCAGTCGTCAGCGTGACTTGTTGGCAATCACCTTTGAGATTTCGCCGATAAGTTTCACAAGCATCAGCGTCTTGCTCGAAGCCGAGCGTTTCAAATCCTTGCGCCTCGAAACCCAAAGCCAGTCCACCGCAACCGGCAAACAAGTCCACCACGCGGATTTTCCCTTCGGGTTTTGGACGAAGCAACGAATTGATTCTTTCAACGAAATTCATTTTGAAATTTTAATTCTTCCCGAAAATCTGGTCGAGCATGACTTTCACGTAGTGGCTGGCGTGCCAGTCGCAGTGGTAATAAAAGCTGCCGGTCTTTTTCAAGACGCGGCCGAGTTCCACGCAGCGCGGTCGCATGTAATCAATGTACGCCTTGGTGGATTCGTGACGGTCTTCAAAGGCGCGTTTTTCCTTGGTCTCGCCCCAGAAAACTTCGTAGTTGCGGTTTGAATTGAAGGGAGGGTCAATGTAAATGAGCTCAACGCAGGCGTCGGGAAGCTTCTTGAGTTGTTCCAGGTTGTCGCCGCAATAAATCACCCGGGTGTCAATGAGGGAGGACGGCCGTCGGGGGTTCGCCACCGATTTGGGGTCGGCAGTTTGCTCCGCTTTCGATTTTTCAATCGCACCTTTCTTAGCCATGCGCCAATGGTACGGAATCAGTGGTCAATGGTCAATCGCATCAGTCGGCCCCCGGTGTGATTGTGCGCAGCTCGACACTGTTCTTGATTTTGGTAGGGAAATCGCGCTGCGATTTCCCCGTCGCCGAGCGCAGCGTCAGACGACGGAACGATGGCGCTGTGACACGCGCCAGCCGAAGAATTGCGCCGCTGCTGAACGCGGCGCGGATGGCGCAGCGCGCCATCCCTACCCTGAACAGTGTTGAGATGCGCACAGTGTGTTTTGAATTGCCGGTCAACTCGGGTATGGCTGGCAGATGCCTGATACCTTGAAGAGGTTATGCAACGCAGCCCAGGGTTGCCGCTTTGGGCTACCCTGGGAAAAATGTCCAAGCGGTTTCCCCAACCTCAAAGAGGTTGTGGCGGTCGTGGGTGACATGGTGCGATTGTTCAAGCTGGAATCAGCCACAACCTCGTTGAGGTTGAAAATCCAATCGCATTTATCCCAAGGCAGGCCCGCAAGACTCCGAGCGGGCCAACCTTGGGCTTTGTTCCGCAACCTCTTCGAGGTAGGAAATCCCCTCGCTGCAAAACTTGACCAGCAGTTCAAATCACACCTGTTGGCCCCTCCGTCCACCGGGCCCACGCGACAAAATCACCACGGCTTCGGCTCTTTTCATTTACAGCGTGGCTTTAGCCCGGCGGACACGCCAGGCAAGAAAACGTCATGATCGTTCAAAAGCTCGGCTTCCACCGCGTCGGTTTCAGCGGGAGAAAGGATTTTTACGGCGTAGGTCATCGAAGCGCTGTTTCATTTGCGGAAACGCGGTTTCCCAAGCCTGCAATTTTTCGGGATTCGCCAGCGCTTCCTGGCCGCCATGAAGAATGTCGGCTTTGCCCCACGATCATTTTCCCGGCCTGAAAGGCCACCGGAAATTAGCCAGCTACGAAGTGGCTGGAAAACGCGGGTAAATCCGCCGCGTCCCGCGAGGGACGCCGGATTCCCCTTCTGCTCCATCTTTCCGGCGTCCTTTCAGGACGGATGGTTTCCTGACGCCTCCAGGCGCCTCGTGCCTGGCTAATATCCTTGGTCGCTCCGCGGCTAGAAGACCCGCATTTCCCAAGCCTTCTTTGCGATCCTTGTGTTCCTTTGCGGCCAATGATTGCGCCATTTTTGATTGAGAATGGCAGGCTTCTTGCGAACAAACGGCGTGCGAAGCGGAAAATTAGTTGACTAGTCGGTCTATTGACTTAGGTTGTGCCGCAGTGGGAGACTTCAAGAGGGTCTGGAGTCAAACTGGCTTGACAAAATGCGTCAGCAGGCGCTTCCGCCAACAAGCGGCAAAGGGCCTTTGACCGGTGAATGTCAGGTAATAATTTTACAAAACAGTCAAGAAAGCAGCTTTAATTTATGGGACGAACCAGTAACGCCAGGGAACGACTTCTCCAGGTGGCTTTTGAACTCATCTGGCAGCAGAGCTACGGTTCCGTGAGCGTGGACCACATTTGCAAGCGCGCCAACGTCAAGAAGGGCAGCTTCTATTATTTCTTCCCCTCCAAATCGGACCTCGCCGTCGCCGCTTACGAGGAACACTGGCAGCAATGCCGGCCCAATTACGACCGGACTTTTTCCCCGCTCGTTCCCCCGCTCGAACGCATCGAAAATTACTGCCGGGACGTCTATGAAAGCCAGCTCGCGAAGCGCGAAACAACCGGTTGCGTGCTCGGCTGCCCGTTCGCGTCGCTGGGCGCTGAGTTGAGCACCCAGGACGAGCAAATTCGTTTCAAAGCGCAGGAGATGTTCGAGCGTCTTTGCAAGTATATCGAAAACACCCTGCGCGACGCGCACAAGGACGGGCTGATCGAAGACGGTGATTTCAAGGCCAAGTCGCAGGCCATTTTTTGTTTCGTGGTCGGAATGCTGCTGCAAGCCAAAGTCAAGAACGACCCCGAAGTCCTCCGGCAACTCACCCCGAACATCATGCAAATGATCGGCGCCACCGCCGTGGCGGCGTAACCCAATTCCCGGGGAGCATACGCGCCCTCGCGTGTAGTGGTGCGCGCCCCCGCGCACCACTCCGGCGTTTGGAACCTCCATAGCCATCGTTGATATTCAACATCCCTTTCCGACCGGCGGGGGCGCCGGTCGGCACACGCGAGGGCGCGTATGCTCCCCGGGCCGATGAATTTCCGTGCTTTTGTCCCAGGCCGCCTTCGTGCTTAACTCCGTCATGGCAATGAGCCGGTTAACGCGGAGTCTGCGGACCACGCTGCTGGGAATGGCGGTAAACGTTCTCCTGGCGGCGGGGAAACTGGCCGCCGGCCTGCTCGGCCATTCGCACGCCCTTGTGGCTGACGCCGTGGAATCGCTCGCGGATATTTTCAGCTCCATTGTCGTCTGGCGCGGACTGGTGGTGGCGTCGGAACCGGCGGACGAGGACCATCCCTACGGCCACGGCAAGGCGGAGGCAATTTCGGCGGCGATGGTTTCCACGATGTTGCTGCTGGCGGCGGTGGGCATTGCGGTGACTTCGGTGCAGGCCATCATCTTCGGCCATCAGGCGGGACCGCGCGCGTTCACTTTGCTGGTGCTGGTCGTGGTCATCGGCATCAAGGAAGGGATGTTTCGTTTCGTGTCGCGCGAGGCGGATTCGGTGGAGAGCACCGCGATGCGGGCGGACGCGTGGCATCATCGCAGCGACGCCATCACTTCGCTGGCGGCGGCGGTGGGCATCACGATTTCGTTGATTGGCGGAAAAGGCTACGAATCCGCGGATGACGCGGCTGCCATTGTGGCGGCGGGGATCATCGCGTTCAACGGCTGGCGCGTATTGCGGCCGGCGTTGAGCGAGCTGATGGATGAATCCGCGAACCATTTGGTGGTCGAAAAAATTCGCCGGACGGCGGCGCAAGTTCCCGGAGTCGAGCGGGTGGAAAAATGCCTGGTGCGGAAATCAGGGAACCTCTATTGGGTGGACATGCACGTGGAAGTGGACCCGCAAATGTCCGTGGAGCGCGCCCACGGAATCTCGCACGCTGTCAAAGACCGCGTGCGCGAAAACTTTCCCGCCGTGCGCGATGTGCTGGTGCACATCGAACCGGCGAGAGGGAAGAGTTTTTGATTTGCGATTTTTGATCAAACCCAAGAAGCGCCGTGCGATTACCCCTATGGCTTTTCGCCGCTCTCCGGCCTGATTAATTTCTGCTGAATGGACTGCGGGCTTTGCTTCAGATTCAAAATGGCGGTGACAATAATGCGATTTGCTTGCACTTGGTAAAACACGCCATAAGGAAAATCACGGATGAGCATTCGTCGGTAGGGGCCGGCGTAAATTGGTGCGATTTCCGGATGCTCCCGCAGGAGGGTCAAGGCGGCATCGAGATGACGCATGAATACTTCACCCCGTCCTGATTGGTAATTCTCGTATCGCGCAAAAGCCGATTGAATGTCCAGGTCGGCCTGAAGCAGCAGAATCAAGCCGATCATCGGCGTGATGAGGCGAGCACTCGCTCCTTGACCGCCTCCCAGGTGGTGAATTCATCCGGATGCTGCCGAAAATATTCCGTGCGGCGCTCCAACTCGGCAATGATTTCGCGCGAGACCGGCACCTCGGCAGGATGCGCCTCCAAGTCGTTCCACAGTTCCGAAACAAAAATAAGCTTCTCGGAAGCTGAAAGTCTTTGCACCTCTGGAAATTTTTCAAGAATCATGCCACAATTATAACGGTTTTTCGCTTTTTGGCAATGTTTGAAGACGTTTGCAGATTCTTCTTTTCTATTTGGGTGGGTTGAAGTTAATTCGCTGGCGAACTGTCTATTAATTATGAAAATTGTTTTGGCATATTCGGGCGGACTGGACACCTCGGTGTTGCTCTCGTGGATCAAGGAAAAATATAACGCGGAGATGATCGCCTTCTGCGCGGACATCGGCCAGGAGGAGGAATTGAAAGGACTCGATAAAAAGGCCATGAAAACCGGCGCGTCCAAGCTGTACATTGACGATTTGAGCGCGGAGTTTGCGCGGGATTTTATTTTTCCCATCATGCAGGCGGCCGCCATTTATGAAAACCAGTATTTCCTGGGCACGAGCATCGCCCGTCCGCTGATTGCCAAGCGCATGGTGGAAATCGCGCGCAAGGAAAAGGCGCAATACATCGCCCACGGAGCCACCGGCAAGGGCAACGACCAGGTGCGGTTTGAATTGACGGCGGCGGCGCTGGCGCCGGAGTTGGAAGTCATCGCGCCATGGCGGGACGCGTCGTTTCGCGCGCAGTTTCCCGGCCGCGCCGAAATGATCCAGTATTGCGCGGACAAAAACATTCCCGTCGAGGCGAGCGCGAAGAAACCTTATTCGATGGATCGCAATTTATTGCACATCTCGTACGAGGCCGGGATTCTCGAAGACCCGTGGCTGGACGCATTCGCGCCGGAAAACAAACCGATGTTCAAGCTCAGTGTGTCGCCCGAGGACGCGCCGGATCAGCCGGAATATGTGACGCTGGATTTTGTAATGGGCGATTGCGTGGCGGTGAACGGCAAGAAGCTCGATCCGCTGGGAGTGATGCGGCGGCTGAATAAATTGGGCGGCAAACACGGCGTGGGACGCGTGGATTTGGTGGAGAACCGTTTCGTGGGCATGAAATCGCGCGGGGTCTATGAAACGCCGGGCGGGAGCATCCTGCATTTCGCGCACCGGCAGATGGAGAGCATCACGATGGACCGCGAAGTGATGCACTTGCGGGATTCGCTGATTCCGAAATACGCGGAACTGGTTTATTACGGCTTCTGGTTCGCGCCCGAGCGGCTGGCCTTGCAGGCGCTGGTGACCGAAAGCCAGAAAAACGTGACCGGCACCATCCGGCTGAAACTATATAAGGGCAACATCATGACCGCCGGACGCAAGTCCCCGGTGAGCCTCTACAACCCGCACATCGCCACCATGGAAGCCGACCCGACGAAGGCGTACAATCAGGACGACGCGACGGGTTTCATCCGGCTGAATGCGCTGCGATTGAAAGTGGCGGCGCAGGTGCATGGGAAGAAATAGAAGCGTTTGAGATCGCAATTTGCGACTTTGGACCCGTTTGAAAGAGACGGTTCGGTGTCCAGCCTTTAGGCTGTCTGCCGCCGGGGACACGCTAAAGCGTGGACACCGAGCAAAGAAGAACGCCGCTCGCCACAATTAAACTGGCTTTTCAAATAAGTTCCTGGACAAGTTCAACCCGACGCATGACAGATGGACAGAATTGCTTGGACCGTGATATATTCCAACTAATGAGTGCCCTGGACGAAATCAAAGCTGCGGCGGCGAAACTTGACCCTGACCAACAGGTCGAACTTTTTCAGTGGTGGATCGAATTGGACGGATTTAAGCAACGCCAACTTGCGACGTTGAAGCGCGATCTTGCTCTGGGCCTGGAACAATTGGCTAACGGCAATTACAAAACGTACGACCACACCAATGTCATGCAATTGGCGGAAGAAGTCAGCAAGCGCGGTCGGGAGCGATTTAGGACTACAGGGAAGAACAAGCAGGCATGAATCAATATCGGGTCTCTGGGGCGGCCCAAACGGATTTGGATGAGATCTGGTATTATATCGCCGAGGATAATTTCGAGGCGGCGGATCGGTTACTGGTAGCAATCGTGTCCCGATTTCCAAAACTAGCTTCCATGCCCGAACCAGGCCCTCGGCGCGATGAATTATCCAGTGGGCTGCGAAGTTTTGCAGTGGGGAATTATGTCATTTTTTATCGCCGGTTTGAAAATGGAATTGAAATTGCGCGCGTGTTGCATGGCGCGAGGGATTTTCCACCCTTGTTTGAATGAAATAATTTAGGTTATTGAGTCTAAAGATTTAAACTTCAATTGATGTGGTTTTTATTATGGGCACCAAGAATCCAAAAATTGACGCTTACATTGTTGGGGCTGCGGAATTTGCCAGGCCGCTCCTGATGCACATTCGCAAATTGGTTCACGCGGCGTGTCCGGATGTGGAGGAGGATTTGAAATGGGGGCATCCGTTTTTCGTTTATAAGGGGCCGCTCTGTTTCATGCCGGCTTTCAAGAAGCATTGCTCATTCGGATTTTGGGGTTGGAAGGTGCTGCAGGCCAAAGTGAATGAAGCCGCCGGAACCAAGGGAAATTGTTTGGACAAGTTGAAGCTCATCACGAGTGTGAAAGACCTGCCGGCGGATAAAGTCTTGATCGGTTACATCAAATTTGCGGCTGGCTTGAAGGACGCGGGGGTCAAAATGCGGCCAAGGCCCAAACCAAAAGCGCGGACGGAACTCGTGGCGCCCGAGTGTCTGACGAAAGCGTTGAAGAAGAACAAGGCGGCGCGTGAGACTTTTGAAAAATTCAGCTACAGCCACAAGAAAGAATACATCCAGTGGATTAATGAAGCGAAGACGGAGGAAACGCGCAATCGCAGGCTGGCGCAGGCAATCGAAAAGATGGCGGAAGCAAAGCCGAGAAATTGGAAGTACCTGAACTGCTAATGGGGTTCTGACTGGCGGGGGCGCCAGTCGGCACACGCGAGGGCGCGTATGCTCCCCAATTCGGATCGAATTGCGCGGCTACGCCTTCGCCGTTTTTTTCTTGCGGAAAAGCGGGCCGGTGTCGGCAAGGTTGAGGACGGAAAGGTCGAGGCCGCCGCTGGGATCGCGCTCCTGGGCGGTCTTCAATTGGCGCGCGATGCGCGGGCCGGCGCCCAGGGCGAAATATTTCACGGCGCCCACGCTGATGGCGGCGCGGAAAATCAAAACGAGCAGGCAATATTCATCCACGTTCAGCACGAACATGCTGAACTTTTCGCCCTGCTGGTAAACGCTGTCAAAATTCTCCTCATGGACGAGGTTGGCGATGGTTTGATTGGCGAGATAAGCGCCGGAGGCCAGGGCGGCGATGGTGGTGAGATCGAACTGCTGGGAATCACCGTGGTTGGTGATGAGGAAACCGCCCTTGTCAATGACCAGCGCGGTGGTGGCGTCAGTATTTGTGAGCAAGTCCTGTAGGACGCGACCCAGTTGGAGTACGTCCTCCTCGATGAGTTGAGGGAGCGTGGCCATGAAATCACGCAGCTTGGGCGGTATTCTGGCTGATAAACTTGTTCAACAACATGCGGGTAATCATGTTGAGTGATTCAAAAACGCCTTCGCATTTGTGCGCGACACACGGGAAGGCGGGCACTTGGACGTCGCGGTTGTTCAGCAAAAATTCCAGGTACTCCACGGGCGCGACGTTCGGCAAATCCTGTTTGTTATACTGGAGGACGTAGGGAATGTCCGCGAGGTTGAGCTTCAGGGTGCGGAGGTTTTCCTCCAGGTTGGCAAAGCTTTCCACGTTCTCGGCCATTTTTTCGTATTGCGAATCGGCGACGAACACAATGCCGTCCACGCCGCGCAAGACGAGTTGGCGCGTGGTGTTGTAGATGACCTGGCCGGGGACGGTGTAGAGTTGGAACTTGGTCTTGAAGCCCTTGATGGACATGGCCTCGATGGGCAGAAAGTCGAAGAACAAGGTGCGGTCGGAACTCGTGGCGAGGGAAACGAGCTTGCCCTTGTTGCCGGCGGCGGTCTGCACGTGGTCGTGGACCTGCACGAGGTTGGTGGTCTTGCCGCCCATGGCGGGACCGTAATAAACAATTTTGACCTGAAGTTCGCGGGTCGCCTGATTAATGATAGCCATAAATTTAATTCGTGGTGGGTAGGTGACGCAAAGGCAGTTCCTCTGTGTTTGTAAAAATCTTGTCGTCGGGCCAGAAACGGTCATGAATTCTGCCCAACCACTTGAAGTGATAATCCGCTCTGGGGACGACCAGCTTCGCCGAGTCGCCTCCGGAAAGGAGTCGTTCCCAGATCTTGATCAAACTAATGCTGATGCGGCGGCGCAACATGCCGCATTCGTTTGAAAATATCAGGCGCTCAAAATCGAGGATGCGCAGTCCATTTCGCAGGAGGCGAAAGTTCAATTGCAATCTCCGCCCGCCTGGAATCAAGTCAGCCGAGTCATGGAGTTCAGGCGCGCTCAGGAAAAAGGAATCGAAAATTTTCATAATGTTCTGGCAAACTCGATTGGCTATTTTGCTTTGCGATCCAGTTCGGCGGCGATGCCGGCCAATTGGGCTGACGGCAGGGGTTCACCGGCGCGGCCAAACGCCGCAAAATAAATCGCGCCGACTTTGAAAATCTTCCACGGGGTCGTGCCCACGGTGAAATTGAGGTTGTTCAACTCACCCAGGCGAAGTTCCTTGGTGCATTGGGTGACGCGTCCGAAAATTTGCGGCAGGAACGCCGCCACGGTGTCCGCATTCATGGATTGCGGGATGTGGCTCGCGACGAGCAGCCCGTCCGGCAGCGCGATCAACGCGCCGTCCACGCCTTCCAGCGCGGCGGCCTTGCTGACGATTTCATTGGGCGTGGCGTAGCGAACCAGAAACGCGGTGCCGGGCGAAGGCCCCTTTTTGACAACCGGGGCGGGTTCCTCGATGCCTTCAACGCCATTCTTGGAGAAATAATTCGTGTCCGCCGGTTTGGGCGACGGCGGAACTGCGGCGACGGGCGCGGACTTGGGGGTCGGAGCCACCACGACGGCCGGGACGGCGGACGGAACTTCAGTTGGCGCACGGTTGGAAAACAGATCGGGAATGTTTTCGTCGAGCACGATCTTCTTTTGGAATTTGGAAGTCCGCAATTCGGCGAGAAACAGCGGCGCGACAACCCGGAGCGGAAATTCCAGCAGGGTCGCATCCAGCGCAGAGGCATTGATGGAAACCAGCGGCTTGACCCACGAACGAATGACACGCCAGGGGAGGGAGATCCGGCCTTGTTTCATCGCGGCCTCGATGATGCCGAACGGGAGCCCGACCGCCGACGTGGTCATTTGGTGGTCCTTGATTTCCTGGAGGACCGTTTCGGGCCATCCCCGGGAAACTTCCGCGAGCGACACCGTGAGGAACCTGGTTTCACCGGCGATGGAAGGCTCGGCGATGGGCAACGGCGTGGGAGCCGGCATTTGAAAAGGAATCGGCGTGGGTTCCGGCTCAGCCTCGGGAGCAATGGGTGTGATGGGCGCGGTCGGCGCAATGGTCGCAATGACGCGCGGCATTTCCGGCATGGCTATCGGCGCCGGCTGTTCTTCCCCGATGGTTTCCGCAACAGTCGGAGAATAAACGGGCTGTTCCGCCTCGACCGGTTCGGGAGCAATTGGAGAATAGACTTGCTGGGCAGGCTCGCCGGCCTCGTCCGGCACAAAAGGAGCAATCGGCGCGGGGGCGGTTTTTCTGAAAAATGCTTGCTGGGTATCCGATTGCGGTGCGGCGGGCGGCGTGGACCAAAACGGTGCGGCGGTCTGCGGCGCGGCCACCGGCCTGGCGGGAGCAGCGGGCGGAACCGGGGGAGCAGTGCGGACGCGGGCGACCACCGGCGCGGCCGGCCGGGGAAATTGGAACGAATGCTGAGGCGGCATTGTCGGCGCAGCCTGCGTCTGCCGCGCTGGTTGAATTGGCTGTGGTGGTCGAAACGGTTGAGCCGGCTGAGTCGGTTGGACCGGCTGGACCGGTTGCGGCCTCGGAGCGGGCGGCGTGCCCGCTTGCGTGCGGAAAGAGGTCTGAGTTGAGGAGGACGGTTGGTTTAAATTCGCGGCGCGCTGGGGAATGCTTGGCGCGACCGGGGCTTGCATTCGGGGAGCGGTCTGTACCGGCGCGACGGTGGCGCCACCTTTGAGCGGGGCCGTGGTGAACATGACCTGCGCTTGACCGCCAAACGGACCGGTCACATCCGACGGCACGGAAACTTGTCTTTGAGAAACGCGGCGCGGGAGCAGCGATGGATTCAACCGGGCCAGAATCTCGTGCAACGGAATCTCGACCGGGGTGCGATCACGATCACCTTCATTGGTGAAGGTCCCCGGCGGCGAGAGTTGGCGCAGTTCGCCAAAGGAGATTTTCACGGCGCCCAGCGAAATCTGCGAAAGGACTTTTTGCATCGGCAGGATGACATGCGAGTCTCCCACTTCCATTTGCCGCACGCGCTGCATGAGTTCGGCCGGCAGGCGGTCGAGGATGGATCGGAGAGGCACCGCCAGGGTGGCGGGCGCGCCGGCGGGCATTGCCATTGGCCGGCCCGCAGCCTCGGCGTGACCAGCGCGCGGAGGAAAGGAGCGCGCCATCGGAGGCGTGGCCACGGGGGCAACCGGAATCCGGGTTTCAACCGCGGCTCCAGCGCGCGTTCCAAATAGTTTTCTAAGTGCGCTGAACATTTGGGTTGGATGTAATTTTGACAGTGCTGTCATATTTCGTCGTCATGGCTGCGACGGCGTTAAGTCCGTCAGCAGCGGTTCCGGACACGGCCGTAATTGGCGCGAACGCGGTTTTGTTCTGCATAAACATCAATAGCTCCGAGAATAGGTTGCAACCCGAGCGTCTTTTAGCAGGCAGGAAACGTGCCACCGACGCGCCATAAATCGCTTCAATGGCATCATGGCGCGGAGCGGCAGTTGGGGTTTCCCGGCTGCTCTCAAACACGCCCCGGCGCAAGGCTTGGTGTCCCATCAGTGGACGAGGTGTCTAAATTGCGCGGGAATAAGTCCATAAGCGATGGAATTGCCCGCGTTCCACACCGCGCCAGCCACGCGCTGCGGCCTGAAAGGAAAAAAATCGTCAACCTCCCTAAAACCGGAATGCGAATTGCTAAGTTAGATTATGTTTGACACCGGCTGTGTGTGAGCCGGGCGATTATTGTAGGTCTAATTTGTTTAACTGGATCAGAGACGACAGCCATTATGCGACCCAAAATCCTGCTGCTGGATGACGATAAGGATTTGTTGGAATTGTACCGGGAAATTCTCTCGCAACTGCCGAGCCACCCGGAAATTTTCACATCCTCGACCGGCGCGCGCGCCCTCGCGATGCTCGCGGCCGAGCCGTTCACCCTGCTGGTCTCGGATTTGAACATGCCCAAGATGGACGGCTTGCAGGTGCTTTCCATTGTGCGCAAAAAATTTCCCGAGGTGCGGACGGTGGTGCTGACCTCGGTCCTGGACGAACAGTTCCGCTCGCGCGTTTACGGCCTGGGCGTGGATTTGTTCTGGCAGAAGCCCTCCTCAGGCGAGGAGATCAAACAATTCCTCGAATGCCTCGAATCCCTGCTCGGTCGCGAGGCGCAAAGCGGCTTCCGCGGGGTCCAGAGCAAAAGCATGGTGGACATCATCCAACTGGAGTGCATTTCCCAAAATTCCATCGTGCTCAAGATCACCAACGGCCCGCTCACCGGCCGCATCTGGATCCAGGGCGGCGAGTTGATTGACGCCGCCACGGACGAACTCAGCGGCGAAGTGGCGTTCCATCGCATTCTTTCCTGGAAGGCCGGAAATTTTGAATCGCTGCCCGCGGAGCCTGGCCGGGAGCGCACCATTTTCAACTCCTACCAGGGTTTGCTGCTGGAAACCGCCCAGGCGCAGGATGAAGCGCACGTCCGGCAGGCGGCCTCGCCGGCGAACGCGGAAGACGGCTCGAATTCCCCGCTGGCACCGCTGGCGCGCTTTCCGGGCGTTGAATTTGTGCTGGCGCTGAAACCCGGGGAGGCTTTCGACGCGCGCGGGTTGGAGAATCCGCAACCGGTGGCAGCGTGGGGCCGGCAGACACTCGAACAATTTCGCGCCCTCGGCGAGCGCCTGCAGGCCGGCCCGCTGCAGGAAGTCGAGGGGCTGGGCCCCCAAAGCAACGTGGCTTTGGCGCCGCACGCCAATGTGGATTTTTGCGTTGGCTGGCAACAGGACCTCTCGTCCAGCCAGATTCAGGATTCGATGAAGAAAGTCCTTACGCTATGGGTATCATGAATTTTTTTGCCAAGCCGTCCGCCGCGCTGCTGCCCCTGCCCCGCGGCAGCTTCACCGTGGACCGTGAAGGACGGGTGCTGGCCTCGACGCTGCCGCAGGCGTTTCCGAACAATATGGCGGAAGACATCGCCATGGAAGTGCTGGAGGCTTTCCGCGCGGCGCAGACCGCGCACCTGGTCGTGCGCGAGGTCGTGGTTCGTTTTGCCAATCTCAAACTCACGGCGCGCGAACTGCGCGGCGGCGCAATCATCTTCCTGGTCCCGCAAACCCTTTCCAGCAAGCCCAGCTAGAACAGACCCCCCCACGCTTATGCAACAAAAAGAAATGCACCAGCTCATTCAGCAGTTGGAGAACTACACCGAGTGCTGGAAACAATTCAACCACTTCGTCAACGTCGCCCGCGCCAAGAAATTCGGCCAGGAGGACGAGGGAGAATTCCTCGAGGTCAAGACCGTCATCGTCCAGCAACTCGAAATGATTCTCTCCTCCATCGAGGCCGGCACGCCGACCAAGGAAGAAGTCGTGGCCCTCGTGGGCAGCGCCCCCTCCCTGCGCTATCTCGGCGAACTCAACGACTCCGCGTTGCGCAACCTGGAAAGCCAATGGCACAAGCTTTACATCGGCTGGCATTCCGTCCTCGGACAATTGAAAGTGCAACAGCGGCACTTGGAATCCCGCTCCATGCTGGGAGCCTTCTTCGAGAAGAAAAAATAGGCGGCTCTTCAAAACCAGAAAAACCGCATGCACCTTCACGTTGACTTTTTAACCAAGTCGCTCCTGGTCCTGAAATTTGCCTTTGTCATGTATGCCGCGGCCATCGGGGCTTTGTGGGCCTCCGTGCGCCTGCTCTCGCCCGAGCGGTCTGAATTTTCCCTGTTGCGCGGCATCGGCGCCGCCTTCCTCCTTGCGATTGCGGGCAATTCCCTCCATCGCTACCTGGAGCCGGTGATCGGCGGATGGTATCTATTGATCGCCCTGGTCGCCTACGTGGCGATAGTGAAAATCAGCTTTTCACTGACCATTGGACGCTCCGCGCTGGCCGCCGCGATTTACTTCGGCGTGGTTGCGGCCGTTTATCATTTTTTGTTCCTGCGGGCGGCTCATTGATCTAGAAAAGTAAAAAATATTTTTCACTTTACTGCTTGTCAGCGCGGCGCTTTTCCCTTCTAAACATCCGATGCCTGATTTCATAAACATCATCATTTTGGGAATCATTGAAGGGATAACGGAATTTCTGCCGATTTCCTCGACCGGCCATTTGCTCATTGCGCAACATTGGCTGCCGCGTCAGTCAGACCTTTTCAATGTCGTCATCCAGTCAGGCGCCGTGCTCGCCGTTATTCCATTGTTTTCGGCGCGTTTTCGCAGATTCATTTTCCAGTGGCAGGAGCCGGCAACCCGGGATTATCTTTTGAAACTAATTCTCGCGTTCGGTCTGACAGGATGCGGAGGTCTGCTGCTCGAACATGAAGGGTCGCCGAAGTTAAAAGCCAAGGACGTCCTCAACCCGGCCTCGTTTTTGCTCAGAATGGAACATCCGGCGGAAACGGACGGCGTGTCGCTGTATATTTCCACGAACCTTTCGTCTGGAACCAAGGACCTGCTTGCGCAACACACCGGTTGGAATTCAGAACTTCAGCAGCCTCTGTTAAAGGACCTCAACCGGATCATCCAAAGCGGCCCTATTTATGAATCACAACGCTTCGCCAACGCGAATCTCTCGGCTGAGGCTTTAAAATTGATCGAAGAAAAACCTGACGGCAAGGACCTGGTCCGGCTCAATCGGCTTTTGCTGCACGACGCTTACCCGTTTGAAATAGCGAAGAAAAAGCAGTTCAAATTGCCCGAGGAATTAACACCCGTTGCGTGGGCCTTGCTCGTGGGAGGAATTATTTTTCTGATTGTGGAATTTTCGCTTCGGGGAAAGAAAATGAGCGAGAACGTGACCTGGATCGTGGCCGTGGCCGTGGGTTTGGGTCAGTTGGTCGCCATCATTTTCCCCGGGGCTTCGCGGTCGGGCACGACGATTATGATCTCATTGTTGTTGGGCCTGAGCCGCCCGGCGGCAACGGAATTCTCTTTCCTGGTAAGCATCCCGACGATGCTGGCCGCCGGAGGATATGAAATCTTCAAGGCGCTGCATCATCCGGTCGCGGGCGCTCCCAAGGAGAATTGGGGGATGGTGATTCTATGCACCGTGATTTCCGCCGCTGTTTCCTTCGTCGCCGTCAAATGGCTGCTGCGCTACGTGCAAAGCCACACGTTCAACGCTTTCGGCTGGTACCGCATCATTGTGGGAGTATTGCTCCTGGGTTACCTGATGACGGGACATTGAATAAGAACCAAATTCAAGCGACTCCTTGTGTCTGCTCTGTCCGGCAACTTATTTGTCCGGGGCAATGTAACTATTGAGACTTCGGAGATTGTCCACAATCATTTCGACCGTTCGTTCGACGGCTCCCTGATTTTCCTCCACCACTTTTTTGGCGTTGCGTCCCAGTTGGTCCCGGCGCTCCGGTTGCGATAGCAATTCGGCAAAGGTCTTTTCCAGGTCTGCGGCATCGCGCACTTGCACGGCGCCGTCTCCCGAGAGAAACAGCTTGGCCACATCGGTGAAATTCTGCATGTTCGGTCCGAAGACGACGGGTTTTCCAAGCGAGGCGGGCTCGATGGGATTTTGGCCGCCAAACGCGGTCAGGCTCTTCCCCACGAATACCACCGTGGCCTGCTCATAAAAATAAGGGAAAAGCTCGCCGGTGGTATCCACCAGCAGACATTGCAGGGAATCCGGCGCGCCGCGAGTGTCGGCAAAAACCTCGCTGCGATAGACAAATTTGATTCCGAGCGCCGCGAGTTCGCGGCCCACTTCGCGGGCGCGTTCAAAATGGCGCGGCACGAGGATCAAAACGAGTCTTGGAAACCGGGAGCGCAAGCGCAGAAATTGTTCCGCCAGAATTTTTTCCTCACCCGCATGGGTGCTTCCAGCCACCAATAGCTGCGCCTCCTGCGAAACGCCCAATTTGTCCAGCAGCGCCGGAACATCCAAAGGCGGCCGGTCGGTTTTCGGCGGGATGTAGAATTTTAGATTTCCCATTACGTGAACGTTGGACGGTTTGCAGCCCAGCTCGCGCAATTTGGCGGCATCCTCTTCATTCTGCGCGCCGACCGCCGTCAAAGAGGCGAAAAGATCCCGGAAAATAAAGCCAAATTTCTTGTAACGGGGATACGAACGATTCGACAAGCGGGCGTTGACCAGGAACAGCGGCTTGCCCATCGCGCGGGCGCGCCAGATAAAATTTGGCCAGATTTCCGATTCCACCAGGACAATGGCGTTCGGGTGTATGGACGCGAGGGCGCGGGCGACAAATTTGCGGCGGTCAATGGGATAATAAATCTTCCCGACGCCCGGGGGCAGCCGCTTCTGCATTTCGCCCATGCCGGTGGTGGTGGTGGTGGACACCATGATTTTGAGATTGGGCATGCGCGGTTCCAGGGCGCGGATCAACTGCATGCAGATGTTCATTTCGCCGACGCTGACGGCGTGCATCCAGAGCACATGGCGGTTGGTGACGGACTGCTTGATCTTGTTGTCGTATTGGCCGAAACGTTGTTTGAATCCGGCCTGCCAGTTGCCCCGCCGCCACATCTTCCAAAAATAAAACGGCGAGGACAGCAGAAAACCCAGGTCAAAAAGTATGTTATACCAGGCGCGCATAACCTGCTCCTCATGCTTTCAGCCAATTTGCCAGAGACTGGAACTTAAAAGCTATCACTCGTCGCCACAGACATTCATTTTCGCAAAAACGCATAAGTCCAGATACTTTAATGGAGGGCCGGTGGAAGACCAACTAATTACGAAAAAAAATCCACCAAATGACCACTAAAGTCGGCACCATGACCGGCAGGGTGAACCGCCAGATGTAACCGAGAAAACCCGGCGCGGGGACTTTTTGGTGCTCGGCGATGGCTTTGACCATGAAGTTGGGGCCGTTGCCGATGTAGGTGTTCGCGCCAAAGAAAACCGCCCCCACGCTGATGGCCACGATGTAAGCGTTCGGTTTCACGTTGCCCAGGAGGTAGGCAATCTCAATCTGGTCCGTGGAAATATTGCCGCTGGCCAGTTCCCCGGCGTGATATTTTTGGAGCGCCAGAAAAGTCTGGCGGACTTGCTCCGCGTGCGCGCCGGAAATATCCGCCAGATCGGCCCCGTGATTCTGGATGAGGTGGTTCACCTGGGCGATGATTTCGGGATTGACAAAATGACCGGCAATCGCCTTCAGAAAACAAACATACGTGGGCGCGTTGTCGAGCGCGCTGGAAAGCGAGCCGGAGCCCCAGTAAAGCAGCGAAGTAGAAATATTCTCCAACCCGGTCGCATTTCCCTGGAGCCAGTCCAGCGCCGGCATCATGGTCGCAAAGATGCCAATGAATAAAATGGCGACCTCCTGGATGGGATGAAAGTTGAAATGGTTGGATTCATGGACGGATTTCCGGGTGGTGAAATACGAACCCGCCGCCGCCCCGATCATCAAGCCCTCACGCAACAGCGGCGGATGATTAATAAAGACGGCCACCAGAATCATCACGAGAAAGAAAATATTTCCCAAGCCCTCGAAGCGCCATTCATCCGGCGGTTCAGCGAACGTGGCGTGATTAGTTTTGGGAGCGCGCAGGTGGTTTCGATAGTCCAACACAAAAAAAATCGCCAACAACATCCCCACCCCGGCGAGCCATATCGGGAAACAATGTTCCGCCACCCACCAAAAGGGTATGCCCATCAAATAACCCAGGAACAACGGCGGGTCGCCAATCGGTGTCAGGCAACCGCCGACATTCGACACGATGAAAATAAAAAAAACCACATGAAACGCGGCGATGCGGTATTTGTTCATCCTCAGCCACGGGCGAATGAGCAGCATCGAGGCGCCGGTGGTGCCAAGAATATTGGCGGCGACGGCTCCTATCAGCAGGAACACCACGTTGGCGAAAGGCGTGGCCTCGCCTTTCACATTAATGTGGATGCCACCGGCCACGATGAACAGCGAACCAATGAGCGCAATGAAACTGACATACTCATGCGCGGTATGCCAGACGCGACCCGAGGCATGCAGGGCGATAAAATAATATCCGAGTGTGACCAGCGCCAGGCCGCAGGCGACTTTGGGATAGTGTTTGCCCCACCACGCGGTAAATAAAAGTGGCGCAAGCGCGATCAATACCAGGAGCAAACCAAACGGCAGCATCATCCAGGGATTGACCGTTATCGAATCGTGACTCATTTGCGCAGAAGCTAAGACCCTGCGCAAAACCGGGTCAAACAGAAACAACCAGGAAAAATTTTATTAGGAAATCAGGAAATCAGGAAAAATGCGAATTCGCCCCCTTCAACAGGCGAGCGGGCTCGCTGACGTTTTTCCTGAGTTCCTGATTTCCTAATTTAATACTTAATCGCGGTGAGGAACCGTTGGCGGGAGCGACGCATCGCCCGCGCCAACGATTCCCCACCACGGGAGCCGTTTATTTTTGGAAGTTCAGTTTTCATGCCGCCTCCAGCATGAGGTTCTGGCTGCGCCGGCGTATGCCCGCCTGACGCTGGCATTGGCGCAGGGCAGCCCGCGCCTTTTCCTCGAGCAACGCGGGAAAAAGCAGCAGGGGGTAGCGCGTCACCCAGGCCAGCGCCGCCGCGTCGTCAGCCGCGCGTCGCACGGCGGTGTTTTGCTCCGCATCGGTGCTTTCGCCAAGCCCTTGCTGGAGGAGCCGCGCTTTCAGATTCTCCAACTCGGTGTTTTCTTTGGCGCGAAATGGAACGGGGTCCACGTCGAAACGCACCACGGGCGCGAAACGGGTTCGCAATTTATTATATGTATTCTTCATTTTATTGCCTTTCTTATTTTTGACGCCGTTTCCGGCGTCGGTTGATTAAACAAAAAACCCGCGACTGACGGGCAATCGCGGGTTTTTGAAATTCTATTAATGTTGGTTAGAAAATTCCTCCCACGATGCCGTGCAGACGGGAGACGCGATGCCAAATGGACATTTGGCGATCGCCGTTCATGGCGCACAGGTTATGTTTATATGTCGTGTTCATCTGCTATTGACGCAGATATATAAGCGCATTCGGCCCGATTTGTCAAATATGAACTAAAGAAGTGAACCTGAAAATAAGCGGTGTGAGCAGCGCGAGGTCGGCGGAAATTCTCAGCAAATTGATTTCGATGCGCCCCTTGCTAAAATCAAGCAGCAGCAAAATCAGGGCGCTGGCGGCAACCGCCCATCCAGGCTTTGGCGGGGAGAGAAATGGATGCGCGAGCACAGGCATAAGAGCGACGAGGATGGTCAGCAAAGCGGCGAACTTGAACCCGCGCGCAAGGAACGGCCAGCGGGTGACGATGGATTCCTGCCGGGCGGCGCGGTCCAATTCGAGCTCCCAGCACGCGATCGCGTAGCAATCAAGGAAGCACAACAGACACCACGCGGCCACCGGCCACCAAAATCTCAAATCAAACCGGCGCGGAAAAATGAACAGCAGCGTGCCCGCGCTAAAAAGAATCGCCACGGCAATTTCCTTGAGTCCGCGCAACCAGCGGGTGGTTTCCGGCCATTGGTAGAGAAAAAAGTAAACGCCGACAAACAAAACCAGCGTCAACCCGCGCTCGATTAAATTCAACGGCAACGAGTAACAGGCGAGTGCGACACTGCCAATCATCACGAGCAACCACACGGCAACCAGCGAGACGCGGTGCCGCTGCGCAAATTGATGGCGCGAAGCGACGGTTGCGCCCGGTGGAAACTTCCAGCCATCCAGCCAGCGATCAGCCGTGTATCCGAGCCAGAAGGAAAGTCCGAGAATCACCCGCTCGACGGCGGTCAAGTGCGATCCAAAATTCCACGCCAAAAAATCCTGCCAGACCAAAGCGACCAGCGGCGCGTCCAGACCCAGTATGTTCAGCCAGAGCAATAATTTGCCCAGGGTCAGCCTGCGCGATCGGATTGCTGTCATTCAATCGCAATCACGCGGATTTCTGCGCGGCTTGATTTCTGATGGTATCAAAAAACTCCTCGGCGATGATGTAGCCGACGCAATTCGACGAGCCGCATCGGCACGGGTGCTCCTTGTAATCAATGAGGTCGTAATTGTAATTGAAGGTGATTTCCTCGCCGGCGACAATATCGCGCAAGGCGACAATCCAGATTCGCTCCTCGTCCTGCTCGGCCTCCGCGTTGGGCGAGCAACTGTGATTCAGCAGCCGGGCGGGGTTCCAATCCACGTTGCCGTCCAGGTCGTAATCATCGTTGATGGTAAAAATATAGGGATTCTCGAGTTCGCATTCGCGCAGGGACTCCTGTTTGTCAATCTTGCGACCGACATATTCGATGAGCCGGGTCCCGGCGGGAATGTTGACGCGGGCGAAACCGCCGGTGCCGTGAATGGCGGAGTTGCTAAATTGAAGCAATGGTTCGGTTTGCATACTATGCTCGGATGGCCCAGCGAAGTTTGGCGCTGGAGGCCCGGGGGTTGGCGCGAATTTCTTCGCGGCTGGGGCGGATGACGTCATGCGCGATACGCGCGTAAACACCGCTCTGGCCGCCCGCCTGAAAGGCTTTCTTTACGCGACGGTCCTCGCCCGAATGAAAAGTCAGGATGGCCGCGCGTCCGCCGGGCTTGAGGCAATCGGGCAAAAGGCGCAGAAAAGTTTCGAGCGCGCTGAACTCATCGTTGACCGCGATGCGCAGTGCTTGAAAGGTGCGGCGGATGCTGGTGTCAATTTCATCCGTCGAACGCCGGGTTAAGCCAAGGGCCTCGTGAATGATTCGGGCAAGCGCCTTGGTTGTGGTGATGGGGATTTCCGAGCGCGCGCGAATGATGGATTGAGCGATGAGCCGGGCGTGGGGTTCGTCGGCATTTTCTTCCAACATCTGAATGAGATCGGACTCGGTGACAGCGGCGAGCAAAGCGGATGCCGGACGACCGCGCGCGGGATTCATGCGAAGGTCAAGCGGGCCTTCGTGTTTGAAAGAAAAACCGCGCTCCGGGTTGTCAATTTGCATCGAGGAAACGCCGAGGTCGGCCAGCACGATGTCCACAGCAGCGATGTTTTCGGCGGCGAGAACTTGCGGCAAGCCGGCGAAGTTTGTCCGGCGCACCACCAGCGCCCCGGCAGGAATTCCAGTGGCGCGAAGACGGGCTTCGGCGCGCGGAAGTTCGAGAGGATCAACATCGAGACCAATCAACCGGCCGCCGGGAAGCAGCGCGCGGAGAATTTCGAGGGCGTGGCCGCCATGCCCGAGCGTGGCGTCCACGGCGATTTCTCCAGGTTGGGGAGCGAGGAATTGCAGAATCTCTTGCACACAAATCGGACGATGGCTGCCGGCGGGAGTTTTGCCGCTGGCGAGGACTTTTTGAACATCGGCGGCGTAACGATCCGGATTGTGCTCCTTGTATTTCTCGGCAAAACGGTGCGGATGCGAGCCGTGATAACGCACGCGTCGTTTGTGCGGCACTATCGGGGCGGCCTGGCTCGCGTCTGTTGTTTGGTTTTCAGGCATGAAAATAATGCGGTTACGATTCGCCTGTCCTGCATCGCGACGGAGGCAGAGCGCGGAGCATGGCTCCGTGAGAACGGCACCGCAAATGATGGCCGCGCAGAGCCATGCTCTGCGCTCCATATCCGCATTATTCGTAAGTGCTCTGCAATTGCTTGATGCGCGGATAGACCAGCGAGTTTGTGGGGATGCGCGCCTTCACATCGGCGAAAATCTTTTTCGCTTCCACGGGATCCTTGCCGGCGACGTCCACCACATAATCCAGTTCAATCCAGGCCTTGCGCGGGTCTTGCAGCTTCGAGTTATAGGCCTTCAGCCAGTTGCCCATCGCAATTGTGCCATTCTTCTTGGCTTTTTCGTAGGAATCTTTCAATTCGTACGGCATGCCGGGCAGGGATTCGGGCGTGAAGTTCCTGGCCGCCTCTTCTTCCTTCTGTTTCAGGTCACCTTCCTTGTCATACCGGTCCCACAGTTCAAACAATTCATAGCCGCCCCAGATGACGAGAACGACCACCAGAATACCCATCAGTTTTGTCATGATTCCTCCACTCTTTCGATACGCGCGCCGAGCTGGCGCAATTTTCCGTCAATGTTTTCATAGCCGCGATCCAAATGGTACACCCGGTTCACCTGCGTGGCGCCCTGCGCGGCGAGGCCCGCGATCACAAGCGCCGCCGAAGCGCGCAAATCGCTCGCCATCACCGGCGCGCCGCTCAACGGCTTGCCGCCCTTCACAATCGCGCTCGGCCCTTCGATCTCGATGTCCGCGCCGAGCCGCGCGAGTTCGCTCACGTGCATGAACCGCGATTCAAAAATCCTTTCGGTGATGATGCTAATGCCGGGCGTCAACGCCATCAGCACCATCATTTGCGCCTGGGCGTCGGTGGGAAAACCGGAATAAGGCAGCGTGGTGATGTCCACCGGTTTCAACCGCCCGTTGCGCCGCACCGTCAGCGACGTGCCGCGCCGCTCCACCAGCACGCCCGCATCATGTAATTTATCCAGCACCGCATGCAGATGGTCCGGCCGCGCGCCGAGCAAGGTCACTTCGCCATCCGTCGCCGCCGCCGCCAACGCGTAGGTGGCGGCTTCGATGCGGTCGGGAATCACCTCGTGCTCCGCGCCGTGCAAAGTCTTGACGCCGGTGATCGTGATGGTGGGGCTGCCGGCGCCGGAAATTTTCGCGCCCATCGCATTCAGAAAATTGGCCACGTCCACCACCTCCGGTTCACAAGCCGCGCTCTCGATGATCGTCACGCCATCCGCCAGAACGGCTGCCATCATGACGTTCGACGTGCCCAACACGGTCGAGCCGGAGCGGCCGCCGAGAAACATTTCCGCGCCCACCAGTTTGCGCGCGTGGGCATGCACATAACCGGCCTCCACTTTGATCTTGGCGCCCAACGCCTCGAAGCCTTTCAAATGCAAATTAATTGGACGCGCGCCGATGATGCAACCGCCGGGCAACGAAACCGTCGCCTTGCGCAAGCGCCCGAGCAACGGGCCCATGATGCAGACCGAGCCGCGCATCTTGCGGATCAAATCATAATCGCCGACACCCTTGATTTTGCGCGCCCATACCTTCAGCGTGCCTTTGTCAAAACTCACTTGCGCGCCCAGCGAAGTCAGGATTTGGCCCATGAACTTGACGTCGCTCAAATCCGGCACGCGGCGGATCACGCACGGCTCACTCGTGAGCAGCGTCGCCGCCATGATGGGCAGCACGGCGTTCTTCGCGCCGCTGATGGTCACTTCACCGTGCAACGGAATTCCGCCTCTAATCAATAAACTGTCCATGTAAAAAATTCTTTATTGGTTTTGAATTCGGCCCCGGGCTAACCGGCCCGGTGCGCGATCAAAACTCTCGGGCACTTACTGTAATCAGCTTTCACCGCTTCGACAACCCACTTTTGCTGTTCAAACAGATTTTTAACCGCCTCCGCCTGGCCGTCGCCCAACTCCACCATGATGCGCCCGCCCGGGAGCAGGAAATCGCCGGCTTCGCGCGCTTGCCGCCGGTAAAAATCCAGCCCGTCCGCGCCGCCATCCAGCGCCAGCCGCGGATCATGTTCGCGCACCTCGGGGTCCAGCGTGGCAATATCCGCGCTCGGAATATAGGGCGGATTGGAAATGATGAGGTTAAACCGCGATTTCGGCGCCAAGGCCGAAAACCCGTCGCCTTCAATAAATTGAATCCGGGACTCCACTTGGTGACTGGCCGCGTTCTGCCGCGCCATGGCGAGCGCATCCGGAGAAACATCCAGCGCCACGACTCGGGCTACCGGACATTTCACCGCCAAGGCAATGGCCAGACAGCCGGAGCCGGTTCCAAAATCCAATGCTGTTGGGTGATGGGCAATCCCCCCCTCGATACTTAGGGCGTTTTCTCTGGCAGAGGATGAGACGAATGGGACAGATGGGACGGATGCGACGATCGGTGATTCCGCACTCGGCACTCCATACTCCGCACTCAGAAATGCCCACCCCGATTCCGCGAGCAATTCCGTTTCGGGACGCGGCACGAGCACGTGGCGATTCACCGCCAACTCGAGGCCGCAGAAGGAAGTCGAGCCGAGGATGTGTTGCAGCGGCTCGCGCGTTCCGCGGCGCCGGACGAGTTCGCGCAAACCCTCCATCTCGGCGGGCGTGAGCACGCGGCCGAAGTTGAGATAAAGGCCCATGCGCGGCAGTTTCAGCAGGTGGGCAAGCAGCAATTCGACATTCAAGCGCGGCGAGTCCACACCCTTTTTGGCGAGGAACTCCGAGCTGCGCTGGATCACTTCAAGAACGGTCACCGGCATACAATAAGTTTAAACCCCGCCATGCAAAGTTCAAAATGCCGCTTGCACAACGTATCCGGCAATCCTATTTTCGGCGCATGAAACGAATCTGCCGTTTTTCCACCATTTGCCTGCTTGCCTTCGCTCCGCTATTGCGCGGACAGGAACTCAACCCGAACACCGCCGCCGCCGCCTCCCGCGAGGAGGCTGCGGAGAATTACAACACCCTCAAGGGCCATGTGGACGACCTGCTCGCCGCGCAGGCCGACCAGATGAAACAAATCCAGGAACTCAAAAAGGAGCTGGAGAATCTGCGGCAGCAGGCGTCCAAGCCCGCCGGAAATTACGCGAGCCAGGAGGATCTCAAGCAGCTCGCCGACGCCATCCGCGAACTCGACAAAAAACGCGAGGCCGACAAGGAATTAATTTTGAAAGAAATGGAGCAACTCGGCAAAGCCGTCTCCGCTCCCGAACCCTCCCGCGGCGGGTCGAGACCTGTCGCCGCCGAACCAGGTCCCCGAGCGTCCAGCACCGGGAATTCCGATCAAAACGGGTTTTATTACACGATCAAAAAGGACGACACTCTGGGACTCATCGCCAAGGCTTACCGGGATCAGGGCGTGAAAGTCACCATCAAGCAAATTGTTGACGCCAACCCCAATGTCAATCCCGACAAGCTCCACGTGGGGATGAAAATTTTCATTCCCGCGCCCAATGGTTCGAAATGACCGCGGAATAAATCGCTTGATCCCCGGCGCGGACAGCCGGAAGCCGTAAGAATTCAATTCAACCACGTATGCACACGGATAAACACGGATTCGGAATTGCGAATAGGGTGGTTGTTTTCCATTTCCTATCCGTGTCAATTCGTGTGCATCCGTGGTTTAGATTGAATGGTTCCGGCTGAAGGCTGGACACCGAACAGACCAACTCTCGAACCGCACGCTGGGAAATGTGGGAGCCTATTCCTAGCCAAGGATGCGCTTGCCTTCGCTGAGGAAGATGCCCTTGAAATTCATCTCCAGCGCCTGCGCATTGGTGGCTTTGGCCAGGGCCTCTTTTTCGGACACCTTTCCTTCCTTCACGAGTTGGAACAAGGATTGATTGAAGTTCTGCATACCGTCGTCAACTCCGGTTTCGATGGCGGCGGCCAATTTGTCCAGGCGGTTTTCCTCGATCAATTTTCTTACGGTGCTGGAATTGAGGAGGATTTCCAGCGCGGGAGTCATGCCGCCGGTCACGGTGCCCACCATGCGCTGGCAGATGACCGCATACAAGGTGCCGGAAAGTTGCCGGCGCACCTGCTCGCGCTCCTCCGCCTTGAAAAAGTCCAGGATGCGGCCGACGGATTGCGCCGCGTTGGTGGTGTGCAGCGTGGAGAGGACCAGGTGGCCCGTATCGGCCGCGCTCATGGCGGCCATAAAGCTGGTGTCATCGCGCATTTCCCCGACCATGATGATGTCCGGGTCCTGGCGCAAAACGTGTTTGAGCGCGTGCGCGAAGGACACGGTGTCCAACCCAACCTCCCGCTGCTCGATGACGGATTGATTGTCCTCAAAAACATATTCGATGGGATCTTCCATCGTGACGATGTGTTTCTTGAAGTTGGCGTTGACGTGCTCGATCATCGCGGCCAGCGTGGTTGACTTGCCGCTGCCGGTGGTGCCGGCGAGAAGGATGATGCCGCGCGGGGCTTCGGCGATTTTTTTGATGGTTTCCAGCAAACCCAGGTCATGGAAACTGGGCACGTTCGTTTTGACATGGCGCATCGCCAGCGCGAATGAGCCCCGCTGTTGGAAAACGTTGGTACGAAAACGACCGGTGCCCGCCTCAAAATAAGAAAAATCAACTTCGCGGTCCTGCTCCAGCCTCTGGTGCAAATGCGGAGGCGTGATGCTCTTCACGACCATGTTCATCCACTCCTCGCTGGGCACCGGGGCTTCAATGGCGATCAACTGCCGATTGATGCGGAAAATGATCGGCGTGCCGACCTTGGCGTGGACGTCAGACGCGCCGCCGTCAACGGCGAGCTTCAAAATACGATGAAATAATTCCATGCCGACGATTTAACACGCCACCCACCGCGCTAGTCAAGAATAGGCGAGCAAATTCAACCGCGCCTGCGACTGCTTGGAGAGGCTGGTGAAAACCATCGAGACAGTGTAGCCGTTGTGACGGTTGCCGTTGCAGGCCACCACCACGCCCGTGCAATGCACGCGACCGGAGTCGCGCATGGATTGCAGGGTAACGGTCATTTCGGTCCAGACATTGATCGGAGAAACCGAACGAAATTCAACTCCATTCCGGCGAACGCGCACCTGATCCGGCGACAGGGACAAACGGGTTTCACGGGCTTCAACCGTCACCTGGTTAAAGGGACTGGAATTCTCAAGTTTTCTTGCGCTCATAGTAGTAGTTTATATTATCATAACGGCGGGAAACGTCAAATGGCAACTCGCGGAATTATCACGGGCTACCATTCGATTACCGCCGCGCCCCACGTCAGGCCCGCGCCGAATACCACCAGCAAAATCAAGTCCCCGCGATGAATCCGCCTGGCCTCCACCGCTTCATCCAGCGCGATGGCCACGGACGCGGCCGAGGTGTTTCCGTACTTTTCCAGATTCACAAAAAGCTGTTCTGGCAGCGCGCCGAGCCGCTTGCCCACCGCGTCAATGATGCGCTGGTTGGCCTGATGCGGGATGATGCACTTGATCTGGCCGATGTCAATTTCGCAGCGGCGCAGGCATTCCTGCGCGGCGGTGTTCATCGCCTGCACGGCATTCTTGAACGCCTCCTTGCCGTCCATGCGCAGGTAATGGAGACCAGCCGCCACGGATTCCGCAGTCGCGGGACACCGGCTGCCGCCGCCGGGCACCGAAAGCAAATCCGCCTTCTGGCCGTCCGCGCCCATGCACGCGGTCAGCAACCCGTGGGAGTTCGGCCGGTTTTGCAAAATCGCCGCGCCTGCGCCGTCGCCAAACAGCACGCAGGTGTTGCGGTCCGTCCAATTCACAATCGAAGAAAGTTTCTCCGCGCCGATCACCAGCACCGTGTTATAGGTGCGCGACATGATGAATTGCTGGCCGATTTCCAATGCATAAATGAATCCGGAACAGGCCGCTTGAATGTCGAATGCCGCCGCGCGGTAAGCCCCGGTCTTTTGCTGCACCAGGCAGGCCGTCGAAGGAAACGGCATGTCCGGCGTGGTGGTGGCCACGATGATGAGATCAATCTCCTCGGGCCTGACCCCGGCTTTTCTCATGGCCCGCGTCGCCGCGTGCGTCGCCAGGTCGGAGGTGAATTCATCGCTGGCCGCGACCCGGCGTTCTCTGATGCCGGTGCGGGAGAAAATCCATTCATCCGTCGTGTCCACGAGTTTTTCCAAATCCGCGTTGGTGATCACGCGATGCGGGACGTAGGAGCCCACGCCGACGATGGAACAGGTGCGTCCCTTGAAATCGTAATTGGCGCGCGGGTTTTTGAATTTCCTGGCGGGGGCGTGGCTCATGCGGGGATGGGGGTTGGAAGTTGGGTCGGGACAGCGGCCAGCCGCAGGGTCGCGTTCGCGATTTCCTGGGCGATGACCTGGCTGATTTGATGCTGGACGGCTTCCGTGGTGGTCAGGATGGCCTTCATGATCGCCCGCTCGCGGGCTGAACCGTGCGCTTTCACCACAATCCCGTTCAACCCCAGCAATGGCGCGCCGCCGGAACCTTCCGGGTCCATACGGCGCTTAAGAGCCCGCAGGGCGTCTTGCGCAAGAAACGCCCCGAGTTTGTTTTTGAGATTGCGGCTTAACTCCCTTTTTAACATGGATACGATTCCGAACGCAAGGCTTTCGCAGGTCTTCAGAACGATGTTGCCCACGAAGCCGTCGCAAACAACCACATCCACCTTATTGGCAAAAAGATCATGCCCTTCCGCGTAGCCGATGAAATTCAAGTCGAGCTGTTTGCAAAGTTTGTAAGTCTCGCGCGTCAAATCCGTGCCTTTGCCTTCCTCCGTGCCGTTGCTGAGAATGCCCACGCGCGGCGTTTTGTAACCCAGGATTTCCCGTGAATAAACGCTGCCCATCACCGCGTATTGAACGAGGTGGATCGGTTTGCATTCCGTGTTCGCGCCGGCGTCTATCAGGACGAACTCGTTATCCGGCGCGGGAATAACGGTGGCGATTCCCGCACGTTCCACGCCCGGCAACCGGCGCAACTTGAAGGTCGCCGCCGCCAGCATGCCGCCGGTGTTTCCCAGCGAGATCACAGCATCCGCGCGGCCTTCCGCGACCAAATCCATCGCCCGCGCCATGGAGCAATCCTTCTTCTTGCGGACAGCGTCGGTGGGTTTGTCCTCCATGTTCATCACCTCGGTGGCATGGACGGTGCGCACCCGCGCGTCCTGCAATTGGCAGGCGGACAGTGCGGCTTGAATCGCCTCCTGGTTGCCGACCAGGTAGAGCTCGGTGATTTTGGCGTCCGCCTCCAGCGCGCGTTTGACGCCTTCGATGACAACCCCGCAGCCGTGGTCGCCACCCATGACATCCACTACGATTCGCATAAATGGAGAGAGCGCGGAATGGCTGCCGCCAACTGCCGCACTCTCGCAAATGAATCAGGCTCCGGCGGTAATCGTCAGCACCTGGCGACCCTTATAAAAACCGCAGGCCGGACAAACCCGGTGCGGTATGTAGGGCGCCGCGCATTGCGGGCAGGTGCTCAATTGGGGGAGAGTCAATACGCTGTTATAAGCCCGGCGCTGGCGCATGCGGCTTCTTGATGGTTTACGCTTGGGAACACCCATAATTCATTTAAATTTCAATTTGTTCAACTCAGCCCACGCAGGCAGAACTTCTTTGCTTTTGCCGGCCCCGCCAGTCTTTTTTGTCTTGCCGATTGCTTTCTTTGACAATCCGGCACATTCCGCTTTACACAACGGATGTTGCGGAAACCCAAGGAGAATATCTTCCCGCACGCTGGGCGTCAAGTCTATGCAATCGTGGTTGACGGACACCTTTTCCTCGCCTTCCAACGCCAGCAGACACGCCCAATTCCGCAATTCCAACCGATATTCAAACGGCTTGAGGCAGCGCACACACTCGCAATCCAGCGTCAATTCCAGATTTCCCTGCACCAGGATGCCGGTATCCAGTTTTTGGGCTTCCAACTGGTATTTCAACGGCTTTTGGACCTTGATAAGTTCATCCACATCAGCCAGATCCAACTCGACGGACGGGAGTTGACCTCTCAACACCTCGTTGTCGTGTTCCAAACGGCGTATATTAATCAGCAAAGGCATAATGACCTCAATTCTACCCCACCCTAAGACGGAGGCAAAGTGAAAGCAAACCACGGATGGACACCGATGAACACGGATAAAGATGGCTCTGATGGCTATTTTTCATCAAGCCAGCCATCCTCGAAATTTTTCCCAATCCGTGTCCATCCGCGGTAAAAATGTCTTGTTCAGGTTTACCAGTTCAAGCGGTGGAACCGAGCAGACGCGCGGCCAGCGCTTTCTGGACCCGGGGCGGGACAAAACACGCCACGTCACCGCCCAGACTGGCGATTTCCTTCACAATCCGCGAACTCAAAAAGGTGTAGGTGTCCTTTGGCATCATGAAAATGGTTTCCACCCGCTCATTGAGCTTACGGTTCATCAAGGCGAGCTGAAATTCAAATTCAAAATCGGACACCGCGCGCAACCCGCGGATGATGGCTTGCGCGGATCGCTTTTCGGCGTAATTGACCAGCAATCCGTCAAAACTATCCGCTTCCACGTTGGGCAGGTGCTTCACGCAGCCTTGCACCAGTTCCAACCGCTCCGCCAGGCTGAACAGCGGGTTCTTGCTGTCATTTTTCGCCACCGCGACGATGACTTTGTCGAACAACTTCGTCGCCCGTTGAATCACATCCAGATGGCCATTGGTCAAAGGGTCGAAACTACCGGGATAAATCACCGTGCGCATGTAATAACCCTACCAAACCGGCGGCGAATTCCTACTGAAAAAATCTTTCCGCGACATCCCAAACATGAAAACAAAATTTCACATTGGGAAATCAGGAACTCAGGAATGCAATGAAATCCGAGCCTTTTCCTGAGTTCCTGATTTCCTAATTACTTAATCCGTTCGTTCGACCGCCGTAAAATAGCCGGTATTGTAAACCTGCGTCGTGGAAGCTTGCTGGATTTGTTCGTTGACCGCCTCGCCCTCGCGCCAGGGAACCTCATAAATCCGAACGGCATCGCGGATGCCTTTCACTTTGATCGGCTCCAATGATTTGCACGTAAGCGCCAGCGTGGGGTCGTCCTGGATGATCTCGGCCAGCGTCGCCTCGCTGATGATGATGCGCGCGCGACCGGAATAAGTTTCCAACCGGCTGGCCAGGTTCACCTCGCGACCAAAAACCGTGTAATTCACCCGCTCGTCCGAACCCATCAGCCCCACTGTAACCACGCCCGTGTTGATGCCCGTTCCCACCACGAGCACCGGCAACAGCGGCTGGAGCGGTTTGCCGTAGGCGGCCAGCATCAAATTTTCCCCATCGCGCAGGCGGTTGGTGGTTTCGCGTTCCTGGTTAAACTTGTAAATGGCGCGTTGCGTGTCAATCGCGGCTCGCACGCAATGCAGCGCGTGACGCGGGTTCGCCACCGGCGCGCCCCAGAAGGCCATCACGCAATCCCCGATGAATTTATCCACCGTGCCGCCGTTATTCTTAACCATGTTCGCGATAATCTCGAGGTATTGATTGACGGTTTGCAAAGTTTCCTTCGCCTCCTTGTTGCGGACTTCATCCGCCGCCGCGTCCACCAGCTTGTGTTCCGCAATATATTCCTCGGCCTTCGCCCGGTTCACATCCGTCAACTCCGTGAAGCCCCGGATATCACTGAAAAACACCGTCACGTTCCGTTGCGTCCCGTCCAGCGCCAGGTCCTTGTTCAACACCTCGGTGACCACGTCCGGCGAAACCAGCTTGGTGAAGATGGACCGCACCCGGCGGCGTTCCGCTTGCTCAAAAATCACCAGATAACCCAGCAGACAGAAATGCGTGGTCACCAATCCCCCCGCCAGCGGCAGGACCAGCGGCATCCAATAGCGGAAAACGACGAACGCAAAAACCGTGATCAAGGCATAAACCACCAAAGACGCCAAAACCCAAATTGACGCAATATAAGAACGGCAGGCCCAAGTGAGCCACGCCGCCAGCGCGCCCATCAACACAATGAGCAGGAGTTCCATTGGCAGCGAACTGCGACGAATGAATCTTCCCATCAATATTGAGTTGGCCACATTCCAATGTTCGCTAACCAGAAGGGTGTTATTGCTCAGCGGCGTGGCGCCCCGGTCCGTCAGGTCGTTGCCCGTCGCGCTGGAGCCCACCAAGATGAGCTTGTCGCGCCAGTCCACCTTGCTGGTGAGGTAACCCGCAAAGTGGTTCGTGTCCCCGGTCAACTGTGCCTCGTCGCGCGCCAGCACTCGCTCGATCCCCTCCTCCGTCAACCGCTTGTCACCATTGGCGGGCAGGCACCAGTCAATGTAAAAGTATCCATTTTTATCCACAGGGATGACTCGCCGCATCCCATTGGGTCCCATCAAAGTAATCCGCCCCTTGCCCAGTTCCACGATGGGATGTTCCAAATCGAGCTTCAGTTGTTGCGCGGCGAGCACGATCCCCATGTGCCACACCGGGTACTCAGTGAAGGGCTTGGCATGGCGCTGCATTCCCGGAGGAATATTTGTGCCGATGAAATCCGCGAGATCAAAATTCCCATCTTTATCCAGCGGAAAGACAATCGGGTCATCCGGTTTGCGTTGGAGGATAATTCGATTGCTTTGCACTTCGGCATTGTCGAGATCAATTCCGTATTCAGGGTCGCTTTCCACCTTGAGAAACGCAGGATGCCATTTTTTGTACATCTTGAATGCCTGGGCGTGCCGCAAAATTCCGTCCGGATCCTTGTCGGCAGAGATATCGCCTAATGCGTGCGCATTCGTGCGGAAAAGGCTGGCTGGCATGGCCCCATGCTCGGAAGCGATAATTACATTTCCTGCTTTTTTTAATTCTACCGCAAAATAATTGTCGGGATGCAACGCGGAATTGTCAGACATCGGCACGGCAGCATGGTCGGGGCGCAACCCGGCGAAAAGAATATCAAAAGCCACCGCTTTTGCCCCCTCGCGGCTTAATTCCCGAACCGCCGCGCCGTAAATATGCCGCGGCCAATACAATCCGTAAGAATATTTCAGTAAACCTTGATTAACAGCAGTTATGCTCTCATCACTGATGTGAACGAAACCAAGATTAGTGGAAACCGTCGGGGAAAACCTGACCGCCTGCCGGACGCGCCAGTCGTAAGTCATCCGTTCCAGGCGCTCCAGAAAGTCATGCCGCAGCACTTGCATGAGGCAAACCAGCCCGATGACGCCGACGGCGATCAAAACGGGGGTGCGCTTTAGGACACCAATCTTCACAGGGGAAAGGTACACAAAAAAACCAGAGCAACACAAGTCTGCTCTGGTTTTTGAAATGACGTAAAGTCAACCCGGACTAATCCGGCGAGATATGCACCAGCGTCGGATTGCCGTTTGGCGTACCGGGGCCAGATATGGTAGTAGGCCCGGTTAATCCTTTTGCCGCGATTGTCAATTGCGTCAAAACCGGCGGAGGAATCGGAGCTGTCGCTCCCGTGCCGACAGTTCCGTTTGGACCGTTAAAAGGATTGAAGCTTTCCCCGGCTGAAACCGTAGCCGTAATGACCGTCCCGCCCGGCCCGATATAGGAAATAATCACCTGGCCTTGCAACACGTAAACCACGCCCGTCGCGCTGACGACGTAACTGGTGCCGCGGATACCGGCGACGCCATTCGGAATCTTGACCTCATAGCGCGAGGCTTGGGAAAGTTTCTTGACGTTGCCCATGATCTGGCCCGCGCGCAAATCCAATTGCGTCTCGGCAACCTCATCCACGCCGGTCTTTTCCAAAGTCAGCTTGTCAATCGCCAGCACCGAGCTGGGATAAACGCGCACGACATTCGCTTTAGCCCCGGAATCCGCGCCGCCATTTCCACCGCCCGCGCCAGGCGCACTGACTGGCCTGGGACCCGATGTGGGCGTGGCCAGGATCGGCCCCTGCCGCTCGCCCATCAAAAGATCCACGGTGGATTTCTCCGCCGTCTCAATCAGGCTTCCGGGCTGAAGCTCATCCCCGCGATGCAGCTTCATAAAGGTCTTGCCGTTATCAACCGAATACCGGGCGCTACCATCCACCTTGATGACCGTGATGAGCTGGGGAATATTCTCCGCGCGGGAGTGGTTCGCCAGCGCGATCATCGCCACAGCGATGGTCCCGGCAAGCATTTTACGGGCAAAATAATTGATTTTATTCATAATCGTTTTTGGCAGTTCGGGTTATAACTGTCGCACACTACTTATGCTTAAACTTTTAGCCCCGGAAACGCCTCCTGTCAACGGAATAATCGCTTAATCTTAACGGGGTTACATCCTCCTGAAAATGGCCATTCAAGGGCCAATTATTGGCCGATTTACAAAGTTCGTGTGCTGTTGGGCGGCCTCTTTTAATCGTCTTTCCACTATCGGCAGGTAAGGATACGCGATTTGGTTCACGGAAACCAGCCATTCCAACCCCGTCGAGCGCTCAAACCACGTCCGCGCCGCCGCCAAATCACCCGTTTGCACGTAATGCCAGCCGGTGTTGGCAGTGGTGAAATACCCGTTCGGGTCCAATTCATTGGCGTGATTGTAATACGGCGCGGAATCCTCCGCGCCCTGCGCCGGGCCGATCCAATCCAAACATTTGCCGATGTCCAGCCAGTTATCGGGGTCGTAAGGGTCCAGTTTCGTGGCCCGTTGATACCACTCCATCGCCTTCCGCGCCAGGGGGACAAAGTCATCGCCGCCGTCCCAGCTTTTCAACCGGTAACACTCCGCGATTTCATGGGCGGTTTCAAAATTCATCGGCTCCAGCGCAAACGCTTTTTGCAAAGCCTCGATTCGCGCATACGAATAATGGTTCGGCGGCCGCCCCACGCGTTCCGCCGCGCGCAGTTGAAAATATTCCCTCGCGCCGCGCCATTCCGCAGCCCCAAGACAACCGATGCCTGCCACCAAAATCAACGTCGCGATCCATTTCCCCGCGCCGTCCACCCGCCACCAAAATCTTTCCGTCGCGTAACGCCATTGGCTGCTCAATAACGCCATCAGCGTCACGGCCAGAATCGCGTTCGCGGGCAGGTGCATGTTGAAATCCAAAAACGAATGCAGCAAAATTCCAAACAACCCGATGGCCCCGCCCACGAGCAAAGCAAACTTCGTGCTTTTCTTCCGCGAAAAATCATCGCGCCCGCCGCGCACCGTCCGCCAGATCTTAAAAATCCCCCAGTAAAGCAGCACCCACGCCGACGCCACCAGGAAAGCCCCCGCCACGCCCCAGTCCACCAGCGTGTTCAAATAGTCATTATGCGCCCGCATCGGACGCAGTTGCACCTCCATCGGCCGGTACTTTGGAAAACGGTAATCAAAATGCGCCGGCCCCACCCCCCACCAGGGATTATCGCGCCACATTTTCACGGCCGCCTTCCATACCGCGAACCGCAGGTCGTCGGTCTTGCCGCTCCGTTCCATTTGCGTGAAGCGTTCCTGCATCACCTGCACCCGGGGAATCGTCACCGCGCCCGCCACCAGCAACACCGCCAGCAACACCAGCCCTTGCACCCGGAAATCCCGCTGCAACACCATCACTCCGCACAACACCACCAATTCCAACCCCGTCACCACCCAGCCCGCGCGCGACAGCGTCACGCCGATCCCCGCCAGCATCAGCACCGACGCGTACGCCAGAAAAATTTTTGTCACATGACTCAGCCGGCCCATTAACACGTAACACCACCCGAGCGGCATCAGCATTTCCAGAAAACCCGCGAGATGATTCGGATAAATGAACGTCCCGCTCCCCCGCCCCGTGTAAGCCGGCGTGACCACATTCCAAACCCGCGGCGACTTCGTGAAAAACTGGTAGCACGCATAAAACGAAATCGCCATCGCCAGGAACAGCAATGTCAATGTGATGATCTGCGTGGATTCCTGCCGGTGCAGATTGTTCAGGACCGCAAAGAAAATAAAACCGTAAAGCAAAACCCGCAGCACCTCCCATCGCGCCACATATTCAATGTCCGCCTGAAAATAGCGGACCACCGCATATCCCATGAACACCAGCACCGCCCAGCAAATCGGCGGAAAGAGCAATTGCGGCTTCGCGCCCACCCACAGCCGCGCGATCCACAAAACCAGCACCCCGAGCGTCAGCCCTTGCAGCACCAGGAATTGCGGCAGCGCGTGTCCGCCGAACGCCAGCGGCCCGAACACCAAAATCCCCAACACCAGGCCGAGAATCCCCTGCTCACACCACCCGTCTATTTTTTCACGATCCATCTTAATTAATAATGCGCGCCGCGCCCTTGCCTTGTCCCGGGGAGCATACGCGCCCTCGCGTGTAGTGATGTGCGCCCTCGCACATCACTCGGACGGCTGGGGCTGTTCATACCATTTCATGAAATTGCCAATGCTCGGACCAACCGGCGAGGGCGCCGATCGGAACACGGTCTTTCCAGACGGGCACCAACGCGTGTGCTCCCCGGGAAAACTTCACCGCCTCATTTCCCCACTCCGCACTCCGCATTCCGAACTCCGCACTCAGTTCAGCTCCAATATTCCCGCGGGTCCGTAATGCTCCCCGTGATCGCGCTCGCCGCCACCGTCGCCGGCGACGCCAAAAACACCTGCGATTCCTTATGGCCCATGCGACCTGGAAAATTCCGGTTCGTCGCGCTGATGCACTTCATCGGCGAATTCATCCGGCCGAACGTATCCACCGGCCCGCCGAGGCACGCCGCGCAACCCGCGTTCTCCGTCATTTGCACGCCCGAATCCAAAAGGATTTGCCACACCGTCTTGTCGCCCCAACGCGCCGTCTGCAAGTCATGCACAATCTCCGGCGTCGCCGGCACGCCGAACGTGTCAATCTTCACCCGCTTACCGCGCAACACCCGCGCGAACTCCAGAAAATCACTCGTCTTCCCGCCCGTGCAGGAGCCGATATACGCGCGATCCAGTTTCGTGTCCCCCATGTCCTTCGCTTTCTTGCGCTGGCCCGGGTCCGGATGACACGCCACCGTCGGTTCCAACTTCGACAAATCCACCGTCAACTCGTACACGAACTTCTCGTCCTTGTCCCGCGACACCGGCTCGTAATCCGATTTCGTCCCGTTCAACTTGCAGCGATAATCCACCGCCGCCTGCGTTTGCGCGTCAAACTCAAACATGGCGTTCTTCCCGCCCGCCTCGATGGCCATGTTCGCAATCGTCATCCGGTCATCCATCGTCAAACTGCCGACGCCGCTGCCATCGAATTGCATCGCGCGATAAGTCGCCCCGTCAAAACCAATTTCACCGATGCAATGCAAAATCACATCCTTCGCCATCACGCCCGGCGACAACTTGCCCTCCAGCCGGAAGTGCATCGTCTCCGGCACCTTGATCAGCAACTTGCCCGTGCCCA
>Ga0182013_10000055_pt1 | contig 123945 bp, 116 predicted proteins | sample 612S2MmetaG_FD_120487 | JGI IMG/M metagenome (GOLD analysis project Ga0182013, IMG submission 120487) | Permafrost microbial communities from Stordalen Mire, Sweden - 612S2M metaG | ecosystem: Environmental > Terrestrial > Soil > Wetlands > Permafrost | place: Sweden: Stordalen | collected...
CGTAAACGCGTGCCTGCCGTCGCGCTCGACGCGAAAGAAACCGCTGCCGTCGATCGCGACGTCGAAAGGGCCGCCGCTGTGCATCAGTTTGCCCTGCGAGAAGATCGCATGTTTGCCGGCCGTCGCCGTGCCGAGGCCGAGCGTTCCGCCCGCATTCACGTCGGTGAAACTTGCGGCGACGAGCTTGAACCCCGCGACATCGGCGTTGGCGAGGTTGTCGGCTATCACTTCGAGATTGGTTTGCTGCGCGGCCATGCCCGATGCCGCGGCATACATCGCGCGGTTCACTTCAGCCGCACCACGTCGTTGACGGCCTTCTCGCGCGTCTGATCGATGGCGACGAGCGTCTTCTGCGCCGTCTCGAACGCGCGCTGAGCGGTGAGGATCGCCAGCGTCTCGCCGATCGAATCGACGCTGCTCGACTCGAGGGCTCCACTGCGAACCGTCGTGCCGGCCGGGAGCGGCAACTGCCCGATCATCCGGCCGGAGTCGCGAATCGTGCCATCGGCCCCAATCACGGCGCCCTCCGGGAACCGGATCGCCCCGGTCAGTCCGTGCACCCGGCGCCCTTGCCGGTCGGCCAGAAAGCCGTCGCGGTCACGCACGAAGCCGCCGTCTCGCGTTTCCGTCCCCCCGACACGAAACGTACCCGGACCAAGGAGCGCAAGATCCAAAGCCCGGCCCGTTTCGCGGATACCGCCCTGGCCGGTACCCGGCGACTCGCTCGCCACGAGGCCCCGGCCGGTCAGCACCACCGAGGACTGAACCCGCCGGAAGCCGTCGGTTGCGGCATTGGCCAGGTTGTGCGTCGCGGTTTCGAGTTGGGCTTGGGCGGCGCGCATGGCGCTCGCCATCCAGGTAAGACCGTCCATGTCGCCCAGCGTACCTGGCGCCCATGTCCAAGGTATGTCGAGGGAATTGCTACTACGGTTGGGACTTCTGGAGCACGGTGCAGAACACGGTGTCCACTCGGGAGGCAGGCTGGATTGAACATCGGGATTCTCGGCGCCGGTAATATCGGCGCAAGCGCAGCGAAGCTCTTCGCGGCCGCCGGACATGACGTACGCATCGCAAACTCGCGCGGTCCGCAATCGCTCGAAGCGCTGGTGCGCGATCTCGGCGCGAACGTGCGCGCAGCAACGCCCGAGGACGCCGTTGCGTTCGGCGACGTCGTGCTGATCGCCGTGCCGTGGCCGCGCAAAGAAGACGCCATCCCCGATGCCGGCCCCTATGACGACAAGATCGTCATCGATGCGATGAACCCGTACGATGAAGACTTCGAACTCGAAGATCTCGGTAACCGCACGTCGAGCGAGATCATCAAGACGCTCGTGCCGGGCGCCTCGCTCGTCAAAGCCTTTAACACGCTCTTCTACAAACGGCTCGCGAGCGAAGGCAAACCGGCCGGTGCGAAGGACCGCCTGGCGATCTTCATGGCGGGCGACGACGCACACGCAAAGTCGGTCGTCGCGAAACTGATCGACGAGATCGGCTTCGATGCGATCGATACCGGTTCGCTCGCCGAGGGTGGCCGCAAACAGCAACCGGGCAGCAAGATCTACAACGTCGAGTTGACCACCCGCGACGCCAAGGAAACGCTCGCCGCGATTTAAGATGCGCACGTTTGCAACGCTCCGCCTGGCCGGCTTCCTCCTCGTCACGCTGCTGGCCACCAGCAACGCAATTGCGGTAGATGCACAAGCTACGAACGAAGAGTTTCCGCCCTATCCGAATGCGCTGCTCCTTAGCGCCGCCACCGCGGCCAACGTCCCGTTTAGCTTGAAGAACGTGGCGGCTCCGGTGCATGTCTTCCTTGACGGATCGTTGCGAATTGCCAAGGGTCAAGCACTGGTCACGCTAGCATCCGCTAAGCTCGTGGGCGCCCCTGATTTTGACGGAACGATGGTCATCCGCCAAATTGCATTTCGCGCTTGTTCGGCGCTGGCAAAGGGATACGATCCGTTCCCTTCGGGGGTTTCAGATGCGCCGTCAATCGCCGTCAACTTCACCTTTACGCACGGCACATCGTACGACGTACCGCCGACCGTCTTTCAATTCGCCGTACCGGCAGAACCGCGCTTGAGCCGGTCCTGGCTGTGCGCATTTGCCGTCCTGGATCAAGGGCGCTACATACCGCTCTTTCGACTGACGCCGCCGGCCTAACACCGCTACGCTTCCCTCGGTGAGAGATTTAGCGCTCTTTGGGGTACGAGGGGCGCATGCGTACCCGCCGACCGCTCGCCCTGGCGACATCACTCCTCGCTCTCACACTGATCGCCTGGCCGCGCGCCGGCGTTAACGCGCAATCCGACGATCCGGGCGTTGCCTTCGTCAGCACGTTGAACGGCGACGTCAGCGTCCAGCGCGGCGACTCGGGCGACGTCGTCGCCGCCGGGATCAACGCACCCCTGATGGTGGGCGACTACGTCTCAACCGCGCCGAATGCGCGCGCGGAAGTGCAATTCGATTACGGGCATGTCGTTCGCGTTGGGCCCAATTCGCAAATGCGCTTCGCCGAACTCGGCAGTAGCGACGACACGGTGCAATTGGCTTCCGGAAGCGTCGGCGTCGGCGTGCTCCACGCGACCTCACAATACACGCAAGTCGAAACGCCCTCGGTCATCGTGCGGCCGCGCGAAGCGGGCTCCTATCGCGTAAGCATCGATCCGAACGGCGTTACGGAGATTACGGTGCGCTCCGGCAACGCCGCGATTCTGCTGCCACACGGCATGCGCTGGCTCGATCCCGGCAGCACGATGCTCGTGTGGGGACCGGCCAATAATCCGTCGTTCCGCTACATCCAGACGCGCAACCGCGATTCGTTCGACCAATGGAACAACGATCGCAATGCGGCGTTCGAACGCGCCAACGCGTATCAGTACGCATCATCGAGCATTCCCGGCCTCTACACGCTCGGCGGTTACGGACAGTGGCAAAACGATGCCGACTACGGCAACGAATGGATCCCCAACGTCGACGCTAACTGGTCGCCGTATGCGTCGGGCCGGTGGGTTTCCGAACCGTATTACGGCTGGACGTGGGTGGATAATTCCAACTGGGGCTATGCGCCGTTCCACTACGGCCGCTGGCATCGCGACCGTCACCGCAATCGCTGGGCGTGGACGCCCGGCCCGCGCGCGGAAGCGCAGCAAACGTATGCGCCGGCGCTCGTTGCGTTCATCGGCTTCGGCGGCAGCGGATCGATCGGGAACATCGGTTGGGTTGCGCTCGCGCCGAACGAGCAACCACATCAGTGGTGGGGCAGCGGAGCGCGCTCGTATGCGGCCGCCAGCGTTCCGAATTTTCAGCGCACGTATGTGAACTCGCAGCAGCCGAACGCCGTGCACGGCATGCCGCGCCAGTCGTTTGCGAACGGGCAATCGCAGAACATCGCGCCGGTCGCCGCGCGAAATTTCCAACACGCGGTCGTGATGCGCAACGCACTGCCGGTCGTTCCCGGTCCGCAGACGGTGCGTTATACGCAGCGCGCACCGGCCGCCACGCACGCACCATCGGCGCAGGCCTTCCACGCTTTCACCTCAGCGCCACGCACGCCGCAAACGTTCACCCAGCAGCGCACGCAAGCCGCGGCTGCCACGCAGCATCTTCCCCTCGCAGCGGCCCCGCCGGCACGTCCCGCAGCTGCCGTGCAGCCGCAGCGCCCGCGCCCCGTCGTGGCGCAACCGCGTCCGGCAGTTCCGGCACCCGCACGCCCGGCGCCGGTTGTCCGGCAAGCCCGTCCGGCGCTACCCGCTGCCGCGCGCCCCGCGCCCGTCGTCGAGCGCCCGCGTCCGGTTGCGCCCACTGCTGCGCGGCCGGCGCCGGTCGTGCAACAAGCGCGTCCGGTTGCGCCCGTTCCCGTTCGGCCCGTTCCCGTTCGGCCGGCACCGGTCGTGCAACAAGCGCGTCCGATTGCGCCCGTTCCCGTTCGGCCCGTTCCCGTTCGGCCGGCACCGGTCGTGCAACAAGCGCGTCCGGTTGCTCCCGTTCCCGTGCGGCCCGTTCCCGTTCGGCCCGCACCCGTCGTGCAACAAGCGCGTCCGGTTGCTCCCGTTCCCGTGCGGCCCGTTCCCGTGCGGCCCGTTCCCGTTCGGCCCGCACCCGTCGTGAAGCCGGCGCCGGTCGTGCGTCCTGCGGTGACGCCCGAACCGGCGCACTAGCGCGCGGCGATTGGCCTAGGAGACGTCGAAACGGGCTGCACTCGCATGGTTGAGCGGGAGCGGCGGCGTGTCGTCGAGGTGCGATGACTCGACCGTCACGTGCGATACCGTCGGGACGGGCGGCGGTGCAGCGGCTGCCACGGGCGCTTGCGGCGCGAGCGGTTGAGCCGGTGGCGTGACCGTTTCCATGTGCGGCGGCGTCGGGGCCGAGGCGGCATCGTACGGAGCACGGTCGATCAGCGCGAGATACGACAGCACGAGGCCGCGGATCTCGCTCTTCGCCTTCTCGGCGATATCGAGCATGCGCTGATGCTCGCGCCGCGCTTCATCGACCTTATCGCCGAGACTGCCGATCTCGCGTTCGCTTTGGAGACGCGCCTCTTGCTTGATGAGGTCCGCCTCTTTGTGCGCGGCGGCCTTCACTTCGTCGGCCGTGCGCGTCGCGAGCAGCAGCGTCGATTGCAGTGACTCTTCCATCGCCTTGAAGTGCGAGATGCGTTCCTTGAGGTCGGCGATCTCCGCTTCGAGCGCGGCGCGGGCCGTCGCTTCGTCTTCCAGCGACTCGATGATTTCGTCGAGGAACTTGTCGACATCGGTGCGTTCGTAGCCTTGCAGCGCGCGCTTGAACGAGCGGTGCTGGATATCGACGACCGTGATTCGCGAATTAGCGCTCATTGCGTGTGTTATTCCCATAGCGTGCCGAAAGATCGAGCATCCCGTCGTCGTTCATCTGTTCGCGCAGGTTGGCCGAGTTCACGTTAACGCCGGCTGGGACCACGAGGTAGATCGATTCGGCGAGTTTTTGTATGCGCCCGTCGATCGTGTAGGCAACACCCGAGGTGAAGTCGACGACGCGCTGCAGCAGCGTGCGGTCGGCTCCTTGCAAATTGACGATGGCGACTTGCCGCGAGCGAAGGGCATCGGCGATTTCGGTCACGTCGGAGAAGCCGCGCGGCGCGAAGACGGCGACCGACGGCCCCACCCGGCGCCCGGCTTCCGTCAAGGGCACGACGTTGCGCTTGGGTGCCGCTTGGTCGCTCTCGTAGCCTTCCGATTCATCGAGCTCTTCATCGTGAATGGCAAACCACGAACCGATCTTTGCAAACATACTACTCATGCCGTGACCCTTTCTTGCACCGGCCGCGCGCCGAATATTGCGGTACCGATGCGAATCATCGTCGACCCGAAGTGAACCGCGCGTTCCCAGTCGGCTGACATGCCGAGCGAGAGCGTCGTTCCACCGACCGCGGCGAAGGCTTCGCGCGCGGTCTCGAACGCGTGGTCGACATCGCCTTCGAGCGGGCCGATCGCCATCACGCCGTCAACCGTTAAGCCTTCGCTGCGGAGCTGTTCTGCGAGGTGAGCCGCCCCGGCCGGCGCAACGCCGAAGCGCTCCGTCGGGGAAACGTTCACTTGTACGAGTACGCGCACGCCACGCCCGAGCGCGCGGGCCGCTTTCTCGATCGCCAGGCCCGCTTCGAGCCGGTCGATCGATTGCACCACATCGAAGAGTCCGACGATGGCCTTCGCCTTGTTCGTCTGAACGTGGCCGATGAAATGCCGATGGACCGCCGGTAAGTCGACGTACTTCTCGCGCGCTTCCTGGAGATAATTTTCGCCGACATCCGACAGCCCGGCAGCAATAGCGGCGAGCACCGCATCGCGAGGCTGCGTTTTGGTGACGCCGAGAATCGCGACGGAGCCGGCGGACCGGCCTGCCGCTTCGGCGACGCGATCGACGCGTGCGCGAAGCATCGCCACGCGCTCGCCGATCGTTGAGGCGAGTGCCATGGACGAACATCTTCACCGCGCACGCAACATGCTCCCGCGCCGGAAGATTAGCTTTGCGTTGTAACCGCGGGTTCCAGGGCCGGGGACACATCCGTGTGGCGGCCGCGGCGGATAGCGGCGTAGAGGAGCGCGGCGCCGATGAAGACCATCGGCAGCGCGACGAGTTGGCCGCCCGAGAGCCCGATGACGGTGAAGCCGGGTTCGCGCCAGATCTCGGCGATGGTGCGGGTGACCCCGTAATACGTAAACCACGTCCAAGCGACGACGCCGTCCGCCGGGCGCTTGCGCACCATATACAGCAGTACCGGGACGATGAGGATGTCGAGGAACCCTTCGTAAATCTGCGAGGGGTGGCGGTAACCGTCGACCGCCGGGAACTTGATGCACCACGGCTGATCGGGGTCGCAGATCTTGCCCCACAGTTCGTCGTTGATGAAGTTCACGATGCGGGTCGTCGCGATGCCGAGCGGCAGCAGCACGACCACTTCATCCGCGAGCACGTTGAACGTAAGCCCCGGATGCTTCCGCATGAACAGGAAGATCGCGACGATCACGCCGATGAGCGCGCCGTGAAAGGCCATGCCGCCCTTCCAGATCGCGATGAAGTCGAGCGGCTGCGCGAGATATGCGCCGAAGTTGTGGTTCGTGATGACGTCGGCGATGACGAACACCAAGCGGCCGCCGATCAACACGCCGACCAGCGCGTAGATCAGGAAGTCTTGGATGTTGTCGGTGGTGAGCCCGAGCCGGCGCCGCCCAGCCGGACGGTTCATCCATAAGAAGACGCAAATGAATCCGAACAGGTAGGAAAGCCCATACCAGTGCACGGCCAGCGGCCCAAGGCGAAACGCGACCGGGTCGATGTTCGGATAAGCGAACCAATGATTCATCGCCCTCGTCCTACGCTTCCGGGGAGCAGGCAGCCTCTCACGGCCTGCCTAACGCCGAATCTTCCGTGAACGTCCAGCTCAATGTCGCTACCGCATTTTTGGCGGGCCTCGTCTCCTTCGTCTCGCCGTGCGTGCTGCCGCTGATACCGGCCTACCTCTCCTTCCTCACCGGTTCGAGCTTGGAAGAACTGAAGGCCGAACAGACCTCCGCGCAGCGGGCCCGGGTGATGGGCCACGCGATCGCGTTCGTGGTTGGATTTACGGTCGTATTCATGGCGCTGGGCTTCACCGCCGGCGCGATCGGCAACGCCCTGCTGCAATATCGCGACATCATCGCGCGCATCGGCGGCATCGTCGTGATCATCCTCGGGCTGAACATGATCGGCGTGTTCAAGATCCCGTTTCTGATGATGGACAAGCGTCCGCAGTGGCGCAGCGCGAACCGCTCGTACCTCGCTTCGTTTGTGGTCGGGCTCGGATTCGCCGCGGGCTGGTCGCCGTGCATCGGGCCAATCTTAGCCGGAATCTTAGCGCTCGCCTCACAGCAGAGCTTCGGCTTCGCGACGGTGCTGCTGTTCGTGTACTCGCTCGGGCTCGCAGTGCCGTTCTTGCTCACGGCCGCGGCGATTTCACGTGCGCTGGGAGCACTCAACCGGATCAAGCGCTATCTCGGCGCGATCGAGATCACCGCCGGCGCGTTTCTGGTCGCGACCGCCATCGTGCTGCTCACCGGAACCTTCACCCGCATCGCCGGGTGGTTCTATCAATACGTGAACGTACCGACGCTGTGATTCTCTGGATCGTCGCCGCCCTCGTCTTCATCGTCGACCGCTGGACCAAGTCGCTGATCGCGGCGCATTTCTTCCCCGGCCAAAGCGCGATCGTCGTACCGCATCTGCTGTGGTGGACGTACGTGCAGAACACGCACGGTGCGTTCGGGATGTTCGGCTCGCAGCCGGCGCTGCTGATCGGCCTTGCTCTGCTCGTGCTCGCGCTGTTTGCCTATGCGTTCCGCGACGCGGTGCGCAGTTCGCTGCTCGTGCGCATCGCGTTCGGCGGCATCGTCGGCGGCGCGGCCGGGAACATCGTCGACCGGCTGCAGCATCAGTACGTCACCGACTTCATCGACTTCAAGAACATCTGGCCCAACGTGTTCAACGCCGCCGACTCGTGCATCACGGTCGGTGTCATCGTGCTCATTCTCGCTTCGCTGCGCGCCGACAAGAAGCAGCTGGTGACCGAAGTGCCGGAGCTACTTAAGCCGAACGATCCGGTCTAGCGGCAGCGGCGCGAGCGGTGAGTGCGCCGTGATGTACGCGTCGAGCGCACTCAGATCGATCGGACCGGCGGCCTTTTGCGTACCTTGGCGCAGGACGACGTACGCATCGCCTCCATCGGCGAGAAACCCGTCGACCGTCACGCGATAGCCGGCGGCGAGATCGAGCGGTTTGCCTTTGAATTTCACGCTATCGGGAACGAGTTTGCTCGCGCCGTCAGGTTTGCTCGGGTCCCACGCGTAGCTGAAGCCGCTCGAGGCGCCAAGCAGCCTAACTTCTTTCTTGCCGATCCATTGCTCGTCCAGGAGTGTGATGATCTGCGCGCCGGTAAGCGTTTCCGTGTAGAGCAGATCGCCGAACGGCTCGACGTTGTAGACTTCGCCGAACGTAATGTCGCCCGGGGCACGTGGTACCGTGCTCGATTGATAGCGCAAGAACGAGCGGATGCCGTCGCCATTGATGAACGCGATGGCCGCGCTTTGCGGCGGAGCATTGGTCGCGGCGATGCGCGCGTCGGCGATGATGTCGCCCATCGCGGTCTCACCGGAGCCGCCGTGCTCGACTTCTTCACCATCGAGCGTGATGTCGCTCGTGATGTGGCCGATCACGCGGTTGACGAGGGGCGCGGCCGCCGTTACGTAACGCGCCACGAGTGCCGCAATTCCCGCATCGGGCGACACGGCCGGTAGCGTTGCGGCCAGCGGATTGGGGCCTTTGTCGTTCACGACGAGTTCGTTGCGCGCGCTGATGTTCGCGATCGCGCCGGTCGCGACGTCGAGCGACACGTTGATGTCGCTTACGATTTGGCCGTATCGGCCCGCGCTCGTATAGAAGACGTGCGGGTTGTTCGTCCCCTGCCCGCTCGCACAGAGATAGGCGTGGTGCGTGTGTCCGCTGAGCACCAGGCGAATCGAGCGGTCGAGTTTGTTGAGGATCGGCAGCAGATCGCCGTCGGCGCCGGCACACGTCGGATCGTTGTACCCGACCTTCGTTGCGATGCCCTGATGGATCAGCACGACGACCGCGTGCACGCCTTGGGCATAGATCGCGGGCAACAGGGCGTTGATGGCGGTGGCTTCGTCGGTGAAGCGTAGACCGCGCACGCCGAAGGCGGTCGTCACCGTCGGCGTGTCTTTAAGGACTGCACCGATGAACGCGATCCCGACGCGCTTGCCGTTGCCGGCATCGAAGTACTTGATCGCGTACGGCGCAAAGAGCGTTTTCCCGGTTGCTTCATCGATCACGTTGGCAGCGAGATAGCGGTACTTCGCACCGGCGAACGTCGTGCCGAACATGCACGTGTCGGTGCCGATTTTACCCGCCGGTCTGCAGCCGCCGCGCTGCTTGCGGAGTAGCTCGGCCTTGCCTTCATCGAACTCGTGATTGCCGACCGAGGTGTATTCCAAGCCCATCGTACTCAATGCTTGGATCGTGGGCTCGTCGTGGAAGAGCGCGGAGTCGAGCGGGCTCGCGCCGACCATGTCGCCCGCGCCGACCACCACGTTGCGCCGATTCTCGGCCTTGAGTCCGGCGATCGCGGTGGCCAGATAGGCCGCACCGCCGACCGGTTCGCGCACCGTCTTCGGCGGATCGGCGGGATCGGGCAGCGCAAACGTTTCGCTTGGCTCGATGTAGCCGTGGAAATCGTTGATGGCGATCAGTTTGATCGTGACCTGCGCGGCCGGCGGCGCCGCTCCGAGGATGCCCACGGCAAGCAAAACGAGCAGGGTGCGAAGGATGCGCATCGCGCTTGCTTCGCCGCACGATAGGCGGTAACCGGCGCGTGCGGCGCCGAACGCCGGACCACGCAATGTTCACCGTAAGCGAGGACGCGCCAGGCGGACGGATCGACGTCGAGTTGACCCGCCGCACCGGCTTCTCGCGTTCCCATGTCGCCGCCGCGATCCGGGCCGGCGCCGCGTTCGTCAACGGCGAGCCGGCGAAACCCAGCCGCATTCTCGAACCCGGCGATAGCGTCACCTACACGATCGCGCCGCCGGTCGTGCTCGAGGTCCTGGCGCAAGATCTGCCGCTCGACGTGGTTTTCGAAGACGAGACGCTGCTGGTCGTCAACAAAGCCGCGGGCATGGTGACGCACCCCTCGCACGGCTCGGTCGACAACACGCTGGTCAACGCGGTGCTCGCCCATACGGGCACGCTGCCCGGCGAGCCGATTCGCGCGGGGCTCGTCCACCGGCTCGACCGCGACACTTCGGGTTTACTGTTGATTGCAAAAACGGAAGAGGCGCTGGGGACCCTGGGCCGCGCGATGCAGAAACGCTACATCAAGCGCGAATATCGCGGCATCGTGGCCGGAATTCCGCGCGAACTCGACGGCGTCATCCGCGGCGCGATCGGACGCGATCCGCACAACCGCTTGAAGTACGCCATCCGCGCCGACGGCAAACCCGCCGTGACGCACTACCAACTGCGCGAACGGCTGCACGATGCGGCCGAGTTGACGTTGCAGCTGGAAACCGGGCGGACGCATCAGATTCGCGTGCACTTTGCCGCGCTCGGTTTCCCGATTTTCAACGATCCGATTTACGGCAAACTCGATCCGCGCTCGCCGTTGCCGGGTCAGGCACTGCACGCGTGGCGGTTGGGCTTCAAACATCCGGTCACCAAAGAGATGCTCTCGTTCGAAGCGCCGCTGCCGCCGGATTATGTCGCGACGCTCGACGCCTTACGTCGATGACCGCGTTCGCCGTTCACGCCGTTAGCGGCGCCGCACGGCGCGGCACGCTGCAGCTCGCGCACGGCGCCGTCGAAACGCCGGCGTTCATGCCGGTCGGCACCGCGGCGACGGTCAAGGGCATCACGCCGGCCGAACTGCGCGAGATCGGCGCGCACATCGTCCTCTCGAACACGTACCACTTATGGTTACGGCCCGGACGCGAAACGCTCGTCGAACTGGGCGGCCTGCACCGGTTCATGGCCTGGGACCGGCCGATCCTCACCGACAGCGGCGGCTTTCAAGTGTTCAGTTTGGAATCGCGCCGCGATCTCGATGACGACGGCGTGACGTTCCGCTCGCACCTCGACGGCAGCAAACATCGCTTCACGCCCGAGAACGTGGTCGCGTTTCAAGAAGCGCTCGGGGTCGACATCGCGATGATGCTCGACATTTGCGTGAAGTTGCCGGCGAAGAGCGGCGAACTCGAGGAATCCGTCCGGCGTACGACCCTGTGGGCGCAGCGCGGGACCGCGGCGTGGCAACGCGGTGCGACCGCGCTCTTCGGCATCGTGCAAGGCGGGCTCGACGAACGGTTGCGCGAGCGCAGCGCGCGCGAACTCGTCGCGCTCGATCTCCCGGGCTACGCCATCGGCGGGCTATCGGTCGGAGAATCACGCGCTGAGATGGCGACGTTCACGCGGTTCACCGCGGCGCTCTTGCCCGAAACGAAACCGCGTTACTTGATGGGCGTCGGGACCGTGCGCGATCTCATTGCCGGGATCGACGGCGGCATAGACATGTTCGACTGCGTCTATCCCACCCGCGCCGGGCGGCACGGACGGGCGATCACGCGAACGGGCGAGTATAATATCCGCAATGCCGCGTACGTCCGCGACGACGGCCCGGTCGATCCAGGCTGCTCGTGCATGGTCTGCACAACGTTCACGCGCGCGTATCTCGCGCATCTCTTCCGATCGGAGGAACTCTTGGGACCGCGTCTCTTGTCGTATCACAACCTCGCCGCGCTAGCCTCACTCATGGCCGATGCGCGTACGGCGATTGCTGCCGATGCGTGGGCACCGTTTCGCGACGGCGTACTCGGTGAAGCGGTGGCCTCATGACATTTGCGGCTCGTTGCTGCGTGCTGGCCGGCGCCCTGTTCGCATTCGCTGCGCTGCCGGCGCTCGCAGACCCGTCGGAGGCAACGATCGGCGTAACGCTCGACCCGATCCTGGGCGGCGTGCACGACAGCTTCAACGATCAGATCCATCTGCCGCCGATCCCCGTTCCGCTGCTCGAAGCGAGCTATCGGTTTTCCAATTTTGAGGTTCTCGGCTACGGCTTGCCGCCGACCGTTGCGATTCCGTACACCAACGCGGTGCAGGGTTCGGTCGCGCTGCGCTTGTCGATCTTCGACGGCACGTTCCGCGTGTGGGATCCGGCCGGGCATTTTGCGATCGGCGCCGGCGAAACGATCTACAATCAGACGACGCACTATGCAACGGCCGACGTGTTTGCCACGAGCGGCGGCGAACGTCAGTATTCGCGCATTGCCGGGGCGCATTACGAGATCGCGTTCCGCGTCCCGTTCCGCGCCGGTTCGCTCGAGACGTCGCTGCGCTATGCCCCCGTACTGCTCGGTACGCAAGTCTCGACCTATGAAGACGGCACGCCGTCACGCTTCGATCCCGAACGCGGACAGCAAGTCGACGGCAACATCCGCTACGTGCATCACGTTGGGCGCCACATGGATGCCGTGCTCGGCGTGCGGTACGTGAATTTTACCGCCGCCTACGACACGCCGTCGCACCCGCTCTCCGATCGCAACGCCGCGGTGTTGCCGGCATTCGGGTATCTCTGGAGGTTGTAGGTTTCGAGGTCTTCCGGCAAACTTGACGACGAGATCGTCGAGTTTGCCCGACATAAGTTTCCACTCAAGCCGTTTGTCGTCGCGATCGGACGGCTTGACGATGACGGCCGGCGCGTCGACATTCTCTCGAATTCCGGCGGACCGGAAGCGGACGGCGATACCTTATTCGAGATCGGTTCACTCACGAAGCCGATGACGGCGTTAGCCGTTGCCTCGATGGTGCGCCGTGGCGAGCTCGCCCTGGATACACCGATTCGGGAGCTGGTACCGGACGGAATCACGACACCGGAACGTGACGGACGCGGCATTTCGATCGTTGACCTCGCAACGCACCATTCCGGCTTACCCCGCTTACCGGCGAATCTGGGGCTCGTGTCGCGCTTGAGCAGCGATCCATACAAAGACTACGATCGCACGAAGCTTTTTGCGTTTCTCAATAGCCACCGCTTGGGCTACGAACCCGGGACGCGATTCGAATACTCCAATCTGGGCTACGGGTTGCTCGGCACGCTGATCGCTGACCGCGCGCACGTATCGTACGCGGAGTTACTTCAACGTCGCGTCTTCGGTCCGCTTGACATGACGTCGAGCAGCGCCGGCTACGACCGCGACGGCGATCTGATTCCCGGTCATAACGCCGGGGGCTGGCCGCGGCCGGCGTGGCACATGGGGACGCTCGAAGGTTGCGGCATCGTGCGTTCGAGCGTCAACGACATGCTGCGCTTCGTCGCGGCTCATCTGCCGGCCGCAGCAGGCGAGGTCGCTCTCGATGCGCTGCTGACGCAAGCGCCGCGAGCGTCAGCGATGGGCGGTCATCGCATCGGCCTTGCATGGCTGACCGGCCCCCGCGGCAACGTCTGGCATAATGGCGGAACGGGCGGTTACCGGTCGTTCGCCGGGTTCTCTCCCGATCGTCGGGGTGCGGTGGTCATCTTGAGCAATGCGTCCATCGAGAGCGTCGATAGCATCGGCCTGCATTTGCTCGATCCAGGCATTCCATTGCCATAATGGAAGGCTCGCGCATGCGACGTAGCGAGTTTATCATGGGGACACTTGCAGCCGCGATCGTGCCCTCCGTGGTCGCCGCTCAGGAGACGAGTTACGATCTTGTCACGCCGACGGGAACGCTCGGCGGTACGCTGCTGGCGCCGCCAAACGCGACGCGTGCGGTCCTCATCGTCCCGGGTTCCGGACCGGTTGACCGTGACGGCAACAGTCCGCCGCCATTGCGAGCCGACTCGTATCGGCGGCTAGCCATTGCACTTGCGGCAAAGGGAATCGCATCCGTGCGGTACGATAAGCGCGGTATCGCCGCGAGCCATGCCGCGCTGACAAGCGAGGCCGATCTCCGATTCGATGCGGAAATCGACGACGCGGCGCTCTGGATCGCGAAGTTGCGTTCCGGCAGCCGCTTCCGAGCAATCGGTCTTGCGGGGCATTCCGAGGGATCGCTCATCGGCATGGTCGCGGTGCAACACGCACGGGTGGAAGCCTTCGTCTCGATTGCAGGTGCGGGTTTCCCAGCCGATGTCGTATTGCGGCGTCAGCTCGGCCCACGTCTCGCAGGAGCGCCCGAACTTGCAGCGGCGAACACACGTATCCTCGACTCGCTGGCCCACGGTCAGATCGCCGGCGACGTGCCGCCGGCATTAGCTGCACTCTACCGGCCCTCCGTCCAGCCGTATCTCATTTCGTGGTTCCGCTTCGATCCACGCATCGAGATTGCGAAGGTCAACGCACGCGTCGCCATCGTGCAGGGTGCCAATGACGTCCAAGTCACCGTCGACGACGCGAAAGCGCTTGCGGCAGCGCGGCCCGATGCCGCGTTCGCGCTCATTCCAAAGATGACGCATGTATTGTCGGACGACGATGCGACGACGGCCGCGCAGCAAGCGGCGGGCGTCTACCTCGATCCGCTGCGCCCGATCGACCCGGCGCTGGTGCAGGCCGTCGCATCAGCGTTCGGCTAGCGGTCAGCGCTGGGGTTTGTACGGTCCCAGTTGGCGCACCGCGGCTTCGGCGAACGATGTATCCACGACATCTTCCACACGCACGTTGCCCTCGATCATCTTGTAGTCTCTATACGCCTGCAAATCGCTGATCAGGCCGGGGACGTTGACGTGGCCGTTCGGATCGGTGAATTGCGGGATCGCGTCGCGATAGAGTGACGCGTCCTTGATCGGCGTCGCTTCGGTGAGAATGGCGAGCACGGCGTCGGCATTGCGGCCGGCGAGTTTGTTGCCCTTGAGTGCGTCGTTGTAGAAGCGTACGCCGCGCAGGTACGCGACCATGAATCGCTGCGCGAGATCGCGTTTGTTCTTGACGAAGTTTCCGCCGTAGAGCAGCACCGCGAGCGGCTGGTTGAGATTGTACTGATCGCCCGTCATCACGCGCACGGCCGAACCCGTGCGCATCGCCATTGTGGCCGACGGTTCGGCGGTGAGGCTCGCGTCGATGGCGCCGCTCTCGAACGAGAGAATCATCTGTGAAAACGGCATGAAGACGTGCTCGACGTCGTCGTAGCCGAGGCCGACGGATTTCATGATGCGCTCGACGTCCGGCATTGCTGAACTTGCTTGCGCCGATTCCGCGAACTTCTTCCCCTTGAGATCCCGCGGGCTCTTATACTGACCGCTATCGATGAGCGCTTTCCGAACGAGCATCGGCTGATAGCCGAAACCCTTCGCCTGCGATCCTTTGTCGCCGACGATCTTGATATCGATGCCGCGCGCGATCGCATTGTAGAGGCCGGCCGATGGGCCGCCGCCGCCCACATCGAGTTGCCCGGCCCCGAGCGGTGCGTTCATCTTCGCGCCCGAGTCGAACACGACGTACTTCGGAACGATGCCGGCGGCCTTAAAATAGCCCTGATGCTCGGCGATGAAGAACGAGACGTCGCTCGAGCTATTGACGATCCCGATCGTCACCTCCGTCGGCTCTTGCGCGTCCGCGGGTATGCCGAACGCCGCGGCCGCCGAGGCGCCGCCCGCGAGGGCCAGCGCCGTGCGGCGCGTGATCGATGACGATGCTTTCATGGTCTCTCCGAATTCAGTGGTACGCGACGGGACTGATCAGATCGCGCGGATCGATGGCATTGGGGACGACGTGATAGCGCGTTGCGGCGTCAAGCAGCGGTTTCATCAACTGTGGCGTAAGGACGGTTCCCGCCGTGACGCGGTCGCCGAGCGAGGCGACGTCCTGCGGCTGCACGGAGAGGAAGCGCGCAAGCATCGGCACCGTTTCCGCGTGGTGCGCGTTGGTGTAAACGGCCGCTTCGTGCATCACGCGCACGAACGCCGCGGCGAGTGCGGGGTTCTTCGCGGCGAAGTCGCTCTGAGCGAACCACGCGGTCATCGTGAAGCGCGGAGCGATCGCGGTCGCCGAGTAGCCGAGGAGTTTGATCTGGCCGCCGTCGAGGCCGTTCTTGAGAAACGGCTGCGTGAGCGTGCCGACCGCGACGCGACCGCTCGCCACGGTTGCGGCGACCGTGCTGATCGGCACTTCGACTAGCTTCACGGTCGACGAGTCGCCGCCGTGCGCGTCGATCCACGTCTTCATCGCAATTGTGTAGAGATCGTCGATTGCCGAAACGGCGGCCGTCAAACCGTTGAGGTCGGCGCCGCTCTTGATCGGGCTATCCGCTTTCACCACCAAACCGAACGACGGATGTTCGGCGCTATATTCGCCGCCCGGCGCCAGGCACGTCAGCGGCAGGCCCTTGCCGCGCGCGGCCAGGAGCGACGGCATGCTCGACTTGCCGACATCGAACGCTCCGCCCAACACGCCGGCAACAATAGTCGAGCCGCTCGGCAGCCGGTCGATGTGAGCGTCGATGCCGGCGCGTTTGAACAGCCCCGCTTCCATCGCGTAGAGAAACGGCGTCACCTCGTCGTTGGATGACGATGCCGCGCGCAGCGTCATGAGAGCCGGCGCATCGGCCGCAAAGGCCGGCACCGCTGGGAGCGCGAGCGCGGCTCCGCCGAGCGCGAGCAGCCGTGCGCGGGAAAGGTGACTCGAAGCTCTCATGCACCGATGCTACCAGGATGGCCGGGGCGGAACCTCCGCTTCGCGAACGCTGCAACTGATGCCGACCGCAAAGTTCCCCACGACCACGCTTGAGCCCGGCGACCGCGAGCGCTGGACCGAGCTCTGGCGCGCGTACCTCACGTTCTACCAAACCGAACTTCCCGACGACACCTACGAGGCGACCTGGTCGCGCATCGTCGACCCCAACGGCGCAATTCACGCGCTCGGCGTGCGTGATAACGACGGACGCCTCGTCGGCATCACCCACTTCTTGACCCACTCGCACGCCTGGTCGCGCTCAGAGTCGTGCTACCTGCAAGATCTCTTTGTCGACGAGGCCGTCCGCGGTCAAGGCTACGCACGCGCGCTGATCAACGGCGTCGCCGCAGCCGCGCGGCTACGCAACTGCTGCAGTCTCTATTGGATCACGCACGAAACGAACACAACGGCGCGCCTGCTCTACGACAGCTTAGCGAAAAACACGGGCTTCATCCGCTACGACTTCGCGCTCTAACCGGCAATGCCGACGCCGAAGGTTGTCGTCGACTGGGACGGAACCGTCACGGAGCAAGACACCCTCGCACTCGCGCTAGTCCACTTCGTTTCACCTGCGGTTCTCGAACCGCTAACGCTTCGCGTCGACGCGGCACTCGCCGCGGGGAGCATGTCGCTGCGCGACGTCATGATGGCTGAGTTCGCCGCACTGACGGCACCGCTCGATTTGGTTGTCGCCTTCATCGTGGAGCACGCCCAGGTGCGGCCGGGTTTTGCCGAATTTGTTGCGCGTTACGATCCGCTGATTCTTTCGACGAGCTTTCAAGAGACAATCGAACCGGTCTTAGCGCGCGAAGGCGTGACCGCACGTGTGGTGGCGAGTCATGCCGAACCCGATCCGCAAGGCTGGCGCATGCGCTGGATCTCGGCAGTTGATTGCGCCATCTGCGGCGAGCCGTGCAAACGCTCAGGTTTGCCGAACCCGCCGTTCATCTACGTCGGCGACGGCTATTCCGATCGCTGCGCTGCCCTTGCCGCCAAACGTATCTTCGCACGCGACGGTTTGGCGCGATATCTCGACAGCCGCCACGTTGATTACGAACCGTTCACCGATTTCTACGGGATCGCAACAGCACTTGACGCATACTGACTCACCTCGCGCCTGCGCGCTCGCTACTCGAGGCACGTCGCTAAGCCCATTAGTCATGCCGAGCGCAGGTTCGCGGAGCGAACCGTAGTCGAGGGACAACCGCGATGTCAAGCGTAAGGCACGCCTCACGAGCATCTGCCGGATGCGAGGCGGTTGAGGACGCACGCTCTGGGCCCACAAACGCAAATAACAAGATGCCGACTGTCCCTCGACTACGTTCGCTTCGCGAACCTGCGCTCGGCATGACAAATGAGGGAGATCGCGGCACGCGTAGCGAGCGCGAAGGCGCGAGGTGTTTGGCCGAGCGCACTTCGACTTCGCTCGGTGCAGGCTTCGGCGCGAGGTGTTTAGGTTGGGACGGGGGCCGGCACGCCCAGGAGGTATTGGTGGACGAAGGCGACGGTCATGCTGCCTTCGCCGACGCCGGATGCGACGCGCTTGATCGAGCCGTGGCGCACGTCGCCGGCGGCGAAGATGCCGGGAACGCTCGTCTCCAAGAGAAATGGGTCGCGGCCGTCGGGCCACGGATAGGCGATCTTCCGCTCGTTTAAGAGATCGATGACGTCGCGGCCGGTGCATACGTAGCCGCCGCCGTCGCGCACGACCGCGTCGGGCAGCCAGGCCGTCTGCGCATCCGCTCCGATGAAGATGAACAGCCCATCCGACGCGACGGTTCGCGACGTTTCTGTGCGCGAATCGCGAATATCGAGCGCGCTGAGATGATCGGGACCTTGCGCTGCAACGATTTCGCTGAACGCTTCGATCGTCACGTTGGCTTTGGTCGCGAGTTCGTCGATCAGATACTGCGACATCGTCGCGGCGAGGCCGGGACCGCGCACGAGAATCGTAACGGCTTCGGCATAATTCGCGAAGAACATCGCCGCCTGCCCAGCCGAGTTGCCGCCGCCGACGAGGTGGATGCGTTTCCCCCGCGTCGCGAGCGCTTCCGTCCGCGCGGCTCCGTAATACACGCCGCGTCCGTTGAGCTCCGCAATGCCGGGCGCATCGTGCTTGCGCCAGGCCACGCCGGTCGCGACGACGATCGCCCGGGCGCACACCACGGTGCCGTCATCGAGGACGACGCTATGCGGTTCGCCGGCGCGGCCCGGATCGACGCGCACCACATCGCGCGCAACGATCACTTCGGCGCCGAACCGCTTCGCTTGATACAACGCGCGTTTGCCCAATTCGTCGCCCGAAACGCCGGTTGGAAACCCGAGATAGTTTTCGATCCGTGACGACGTGCCGGCTTGCCCGCCGGGCGCTTCGCGCTCGAAGATCACGGTGCGCAAGCCTTCGGAGGCGCCGTATACCGCAGCCGCGAGTCCCGCCGGGCCCGCACCGACAACGGCTAGATCGAAACAATCCGTCGTAGGTTCCGTCTTGAGACCAACCGCCTCCGCAACGGCACGCAACGCCGGAGCCGTGAGGCGTTTGCCGTCGTGCAGCAACAGGATCGGATACAGCGGCGCGTCCCGCAGATCGGCGGGGATGCGCGCGCTCGCGTCGTCATCCGATGGGTCGAGCCACACAAACCCGACGTGATTGCGGAAGAGAAAGTCGCGGATATCGTGACAGTCGGAATCCCAGCGCGGTCCCACGATCGTCACGACGGAACGCGTCGTCTCGATGGCGTCGCGCTGAAGATCGCTAATCTGCGCCGTCATCATCGCGATGATCTTACCGTTGAGGATGGGGCACGTGAGGATCAGCGCGCGAAAATCTCCCGCGTCCAGCCGAAACACACGCGACCGCTCGAGCGCTCGTACGCTAGCAATCGCTGCCGAATCGAGCAGTAACGGCGTTTGACCGAACGTGTCACCGGGTTCGTACACGGTAATCCGGTGCTGATCGACGCCGATGCCCTTGAGCACTTCGAGCCGGCCGCTGACGCACCCGAAGAACGAGGGGATCTCGCCCTCGGAAATGAGCCAATCGCTTTCGGCCAGATCGATGTCGGCCGCGCAATCGGCGATCGACTTCAACTCGTGCAGCGGGACATGCTCGAAAAGCTTCATCCCGCGCAGATGGTCGATGGTGATCATCGCCCAGGCTTGGTTCGAAGCGGACACCGGCGGGAACCGCTCAGAGTAAGCAAGCGCCGGTCGGTCGGTACGATGACCCGCGTGAAATCAGCTTGCAGTTATCCTTACCAGCGTTTTGCGCGTAGAATAGAAGCATGCCGCCAGCCGGCTACCTTCAAGGCTTCTACGACCCGCGCCTCATCGCGCTTTCCGTGCTCATTGCCATTGCGGCGTCCTACGCCGCACTCGATGTGGCCGGCCGCGTTACGGCTGCACGCGGCATCGTGCGCCTGGTCTGGCTCGCGTGCGGTTCCATCGCGATGGGCACGGGCATATGGTCGATGCACTACGTCGGAATGCTCGCCTATAGCTTGCCGATCGACGTGCGGTATGATTGGCCAACCGTTTTAGTTTCGCTGTTGGCGGCAATTGCCGCCTCGGCGGTGGCACTGTTCATCGTCAGCCGCGAGCGCGTCGGCAAGCGTGCAATCGCCGTCGGCGGCGTCCTCATGGGTGTGGGCATCTGCTCGATGCACTACATCGGGATGAGCGCCATGCGCCTAGCGGCGATGTGCGAGTATTCGCCGGCGCTGGTCGTGCTCTCCGTAGTGTTGGCGATCGTGATCTCCATGGTCGCGTTGTCGCTCGCATTTCGATTCCGCGGTGAAACGACGTCCGGCGGCTGGCGCAAATTCGGCAGCGCCGTGCTGATGGGCATCGCGATCCCGATCATGCACTACTGCGGGATGGCGGCCGTCACGTTCGTTCCCATGGCGACCGTGCCCGACTTCAGCCACTCGCTCGAGATCTCGTCGTTGGGCCTCGCCGGGATCGTCGGCTTCACTACGTTGCTCCTCTCTATCGCCATTATCACGTCGCTGATCGATCGCCGCTTTTCCGTGCAGAACCTCGCGCTCGATCGGAGCGAGCAGCGCCTCCGGCAACTCGTCGAATCGGCACAGGTCGTGCTGTGGCGATCCGCAGTCGACGGCACGCGATGCAATTTCGTGAACCGCGAAGCCGAAGCGCTGCTCGGTTTTCCGATCGAACGCTGGCTGAATGAGCCCACGTTTTGGTTCGATCATCTTCCGCCGGGCGATCGCGAAGCGGCCATGCAAGCTTGCGCGGCCGCACTGGCTACGGGCGAGGCGCAGCGCCTGCCACACCGCATGTACGCCGCCGACGGCAGCCTGTTTTGGTTCGGAACCGCGGTCCGCGTCGTTACGTCGACCAACGGCGAAAGCGAGATGGTCGGCGTCATGACCGACTTACGCGATCGCATGCGCGCGCAACAAGCCGCCGAAGATGCGAGTCGCGCCAAAAGCGAGTTTCTCGCGTCGATGAGCCACGAGATCCGCACGCCGATGAACGGCGTCATCGGCATGACCGAACTCCTGCTCGAAACGAACCTCGACGCGGAACAACGCGAATACGTCAACACGGTCAAGGTATCGGGCGAGGCGCTCCTCACCGTCATCAACGACATCCTCGACTTCTCGAAGATCGAAGCGGGCAAGTTCGATCTCGATCCGATTCCCTTCAACTTACCGGAGACGGTCGAAGAGTCGCTGCGCTCGCTCGCCTTCCGCGCGCACGAAAAAGGCCTCGAACTCGCCTGCGACATCGATCCGGACGTGCCCGACGGACTCATCGGCGATCCGGTGCGCATTCGCCAGATTTTACTGAACCTCGTGAACAACGCGATCAAGTTCACCGCGGCGGGCGAAGTGGAGCTGCGGCTCAAACGCGAGCCGACCGACTCGGCTGCGATCGGTTTGCACTTCATCGTTCGCGACACCGGCATCGGCATTCCGGCCGACAAGCAGCAAGCGATCTTCGAGGCGTTCTCGCAGGCCGATGGCTCGACCACACGCCGCTTCGGCGGCACCGGGCTCGGGCTCACGATTTCGCAGCGCTTGGCGCAAGCGATGCACGGCCGCATCTGGGTCGAAAGCGAGCCCGGACGCGGGAGCGAATTCCATTTCACCGTCGCGCTGCCGCTAAGCGGCGAACCGAAGATTGCAGCCACGCCCGAGCCGTCGCTCGCCGGCGTACCGGTGCTCATCGTGGACGACAACAAAACGAACCTCCGCATCCTCACCGCGATGTTGCGGTCGTGGGAAATGCTACCGGTCACGGCGTCAAGCGCCCCCGAAGCGTTGGCGATGCTCCGCCGCGGCGTCGACGCCGGCCAAGCGATACGAGTGGTCGTCACCGACATCCACATGCCGGAGATGGATGGTTTCCGGCTCGCCGAGCGGATCAAAGCCGCGCCGGCTTTTTCCGCCGTCGCGATCGTGATGCTCACGTCGGGTGAGACACACGGCGACATCGAACGCTCGCGCGCCATGGGCGTCGGCGCGCACCTCACGAAGCCCGCGCGGCGCACCGAACTGCGCGCGGCGATCATCCAGGCGATGCGCGCCCAACCCGATCGCACCGTCGTGATCGGCGCCCGAGCGCGAACCGTCTCAGCGTCTCCTAGGCACGTGCTCCTCGTCGAAGACGTGCCGGTGAACCAGATGCTGGCACAACGTATCCTCGAGAAAGCCGGTCACACGATCGTCGTCGCGAACAACGGCGTCGAAGCCCTCGCTGCGCTCGCGCGCGAGCGGTTCGACGTCGTGCTCATGGACGTGCAGATGCCGGAAATGGACGGCTTCGAGGCGTCCGCGGCGATACGGGCCAGCGAGCGCACGAGCGGCTCGTACTTACCGATCGTTGCGATGACGGCATACGCCATGACCGGCGATCGCGAACGCTGTTTGGCCGCCGGCATGGACGGCTATGTCTCGAAGCCGATCCGAGCGCGCGAGTTGATCGACGCCGTCGAGAAAGAATGGCCGCGGCCGGCCAGACGTTAATCGCGCGCCGGCATTAGTTCGAAGCGGGCAGCGACGATACCACGCCCGGCGGAAGTTGCAGATCGAAGGCGTGCAAGAGGCCGGCGGTCATCACGTAGTTGCCCATCAGCAGACATACGTTCACGAGCGTTTCCGTGCCGAAGAGGCGCTGCGCGGTTGCGAACGTCTGCGGCGAAACCTTGTGCTTGCCGTACGTCTCGCGGCCGAGGTTGATGATCGCCGCTTCCTTTTCGCCGAGGCCGGTCGTCGGCTTACGGAAACGGACGACGTCGATGAGGTTCTGATCGATGCCGAGTTTGCGGCCGGCGCTTTCGTGAGCGTTCCATTCGAAGGCCGAGTCGGCTTCGCGCGACGCGACCATCATCGCGAGTTCGGACAGCCGCGGGTCCAAGCCGTTTTGCAGGCGCAGCGCGACATTGAGTTGTGAGGCGATCCGGTTGATCTTCGAACTATACAGACTGATCCCGGCTGGGCCTTGCATGCCGGCGATCGTCGATCCGTTCATGATGCCGTCGTAGGCTTTCTTGTTCTCATCGCTCGCGATCATATCGCGGGTAATCAGCGGCGCGCGGTTGCGCGAGCTCGCGTAGACATCCTTGGGCAGCAGCGGATCCGTGCCGGGCACGTCCGCGACGGTTTGCGCTTCGGCGGCGGTGGGGTTTCCCGCCGCCAGCGCCGCGGCCGTAACGCCGATGAACGTGCTTCGATCGATCATGCTAGCTCCTTAACGACGATCAGCGCATCGAGCGCGACGACTCCGCTGGGATAGACGGTGAGAGGGTTCAACTCGATCTCGGCGATGGCCGGCGTCGCATCGATCAACCCGCCGAGCAGCGCCAGCACCTTGGCAAGCGCGTGCACGTCGAGCGGCGGCGCGCCGCGCATGCCGGCGAGGACCGGCGCGGCTTTCAAATGTTGCAGCGCGGCGACGATCGCGCTTTCATCGGCAGCCGCCGGGATCACGACGGTATCGCGCAGCGCCTCGGCCCAAATCCCGCCTAGGCCGGCGACGAGCGTCGTTCCCCAGAACGGGTCGCGACGTGCGCCGACGATGAACTCCACGCCCGGCTTTGCCATCGCTTCGATCAGCGCGCCGTCGATGACGGCGTTCGGCGCCGAAGCAGCAACGTTTTCGTGCAAGCGCGTCCACGCGGCGTCAAGCGCCGCAGCATCCGCAAGACCGAGGGCCAGCGCGCCCGCATCCGTCTTGTGCGCGAGTCCGGCTGATTGCAGTTTGAGCACCACCGGAAAGCCGATCTCTGCGGCGGCGCGTTGCGCTGCGGCGCGATCGGCGACGAATGTGCCGGGCGGAAACGTGAGGCCGGCTGCAGCGAGCATCGCTTTCGCACGATACTCCGGCACGATGCCTGCGCCGGCGACCGGCAACGGTGCCGGCAGCCTGCGCGGCGGCGATTGCGGTCGCGCACGCCGCGCGCCGTAGCGCGTGACATGCGCCAACGCTCGCAACGCGCGTTCGGGCGAGCGGAAGAACGCCACGCCAGCGTCGGCAGCCCCGCGAAATGCTTCATCAGGCATCTGAAGATCGTAGACCATAGGCGCCAAAATGCCCGGCCGGTTTGCCTGCGTCGCGGCGAATGCCGGCCACGTCGAGCGCAGCTTCTCGATGCCCAATTTTGGTTGCCCGTAGATCGGTGAGACCATGGTGCAACCGGTGTTCTCATCGTTTGCCAGCGCCGCGATCGCCTTCGCGTACAGCTGCGGATCGACCAGCGCCTGCGCGGTGAGATCGAGCGGGTTCTCCACCGCAACGAAATCGGGCACGACTGCCCGGATCGCTGCGACCGTTGCCGCGCTAAACTGGGGAACGGGCAACCCCACGCTCTCGCAAAAATCGAGCTCGACACCCTTGAGCGCACCCGAATCCGTAATCAGCGCCGGCCCGCGGGTGGGCGCCAGCGGGAACCGTACGAGCAATTCGGTGACGTCGATCAGTTCTTCGATGTTTCCGACGACGAGCACACCGGCGTCTTCGAGGATCGTGCGAATCAGCGCGTGATCGCCGACGAGCGAACCCGTATGCGAGAGCGCGGAAGCGCGCGCCGCTTCGCTCGCGCCCGGCTGCAGCATCACGATCGGTTTCCCCCGCTCGCGCGCGTGCGCCGCCCCGGCCAGAAAACGCTGCGGATTACGGATCTGCTCGCAGAACAGCGCGATCACCGCATTGCGTTCGTCGTCGATCATCGGAACGAGGAAATCCTCGACGCCGAGCAGCGCTTCGTTGCCGGTGGAAATTTGGTAGGTCACGCCGATGTTCTTAGCTGCGAGCGAGAACCGCGTGACGGTCGGCGTTCCGCCGCTCTGACTGATGAACGCGACCTTCGCCGGCGGCGGATCGCTCTCGGGCTGCGAAGGCGAAAACGAGACGGCGAGACGGTCGAGATAGTTGACGAAACCCAAGCAATTCGGACCGAGCAGCGCGATACCGGCGGCCCGCGCGATCTCCGCGATTTCCGTCTGCGTGGCGCGACCCAACTCGTCGAGTTCGGCAAAGCCCGATGCATACACGATGACCGCTGCGACCTTGCGGCGCACGCAGGCGTGCATCGCATCGACGACACCGGCGCGCGGCAGGAGCAGCAGCGCGAGATCGAGGTCGAGCGGCAAGTCGTCGATCGTCGGAACGCACGGCCGCCCGATCACTTCGGTCCGGTTACGGCTCACCAGGTGGACGTCCGCCACATACCCGAGCCGCTCGATGTTGCCGAGGATTGCCGCACCCGGCGACATCGGCTGTGGTGAGATACCCACGATCGCAATCGATCGCGGGCGCAGCATTCGTTCGATACCGGTCATGCGGCTCCATCGATCATGCCCGTGCGCATCTCCTTCGGCAGAGGCAGAGCAGATCGGGGCAACAAAGCAAGACCCGTCCTCCGGAGGTCGCCCATGCGCCGTCTTGCTCTTCTCTTCTGCAGCGCCGTACTTGCGTTCGCGCTGACGCCCATCGCGGCGCCGGCGGCGGCACCGCTGAGCGCCGACATGATTCTGGTGAACGGCAAGATTCTCACCGCAGACGCGCAGTTTTCGATTCGTGACGCGCTCGCCGTGCGCGGCGGTACGATCGTGGGTGTCGGACGGGCGGCGGATCTCCTCACGCTGCGCGGTCCGAAGACTGCGGTCATCGACCTTCACGGACGCACGGTGATCCCGGGCCTGATCGACTCGCACATGCACGCATTGCGCGCGGGCCTGAGTTTTACCACCGAAGTCAACTGGATCGGCACAACGTCACTCGCCGAAGCGCTCGGGCGCATCAAGGCTGCGGCGCTCGCGAAGCCCGGCGGCTGGATCATCGTCGCAGGCGGTTGGACCGAGTCGCAATTCAGCGAGAAGCGCTCGCCGACGGTGGCGGAACTCGTCGCCGCCGCACCCGCGAATCCGGTCTACGTTCAGCTGTTTTACTCGCAGATCATCATGACGCCGATGGCAATGGCGGCGCTGAAGATCACCGGCGATGGCGACATGCCGGCCGGTGCAAAACTCGATCGCGATGCGGCCGGGAACCTCACCGGCATCATTCACGGTGACATTCTGGGCATCAGCGGTGTCTTCTCGAAACTGCCGGTGCCGAGCTACGATCAGCAAGTCACCGGCACGCGCGCGTTCTTCCGCGAACTCAACCGGCTCGGGATGACCGGCGTGATCGATCCCGGCGGCTTCAACGTTTCCGCTGCCAGCTACGCGCCGCTCTTTGCGCTCTGGCACGACCACCAGCTCACCATGCGCGTCGCCTACAGCCTTTCGGCGTTTCACGCCGGCACGGAGCTCGCCGACTTCCAGGCGGCGACGCAATTCTTGCCGATGGGCTTCGGCGATCGCATGCTGCACTTCAACGGCATCGGCGAGATCGTCACGGCCGGGCTGTACAACAACGATAACTCGACGCCGGCGCAGCAGGAGCAGTTCTTCCAAGTGGCCCGGTGGGCAGCGAGCCGCGGCTTCGCGCTGCGCGTGCACTGGAATCACGATGCGGCTGTCGGCACGCTGCTGACGATCTTCGAACGCGTGAACGCCGAGATTCCGATCGGCAACCTGCACTGGATCGTCGACCACCTCAACGATGCGGGCGACGTGAACCTGCGGCGTATGCAGAGGCTCGGCGTCGGCTGGGCCGTGCAGGACGCGATGTATTTCCAGGGCGAGCAGTTCATCAAAGATGAAGGCATCGCGCTCGCGCGGCGGGCGCCGCCGGTTGAGACAGGCCTGAAAATCGGCGTGCACATCGGCGCGGGCACCGACGCGCACCGCGTGATGTCGTACAACCCATTCGTCTGTCTGCAATGGCTGCTCGACGGCACGACCGTCGCCGGCTTGAAACTGCGCGGCCCCGAAGAAACGCCAAACCGGCAAACGGCCCTGCGCCTCTACACCAGCGGCAGTGCGTGGTTTTCGAGCGACGAGAGCTGGCGCGGAACGCTCGCCGCTGGCAAAGCGGCCGATTTCGCGGTGCTCTCGCAAGACTACATGACCGCACCGGTTTCCAGCATCGGCAAAACGGTCTCGCTGCTGACGGTGGTCGGCGGACGCACCGTCTACGCCGCCGGACCGTTCGCCGGGTACGATCCGGCGAACGGAAAAACATAACGCTCGACGTCGCAATCGCCGGCGGCGGCATCGGCGGCCTCACGCTGGCGCTGATGCTGCACGCCAGCGGCCTACCGTGCCGCGTGCGCATCTATGAGGCGGTGCCGGAGATCAAGGCGCTCGGCGTCGGCATCAACCTGCAGTCGCACGCGACGCGCGAGCTATCCGCGCTCGGTCTCGAACCGGCGTTGCGGGCGGTCTCCGTCGAGCCCGTCGAGCAGCTGTTCTTCTCGCATCACGGTCAGTTCATTTTCCGCGAACCGATCGGGCTTACGGCAGGCTTTGCCTCACCGCACTTTTCGATCCACCGCGGCGAACTGCACTTGATTTTGCTCGCAGCCGTGCGCGAGCGGCTCGGGCCCGACGCCATCCTGACCGGTCACCGGGTTGTACGAGTGGATCCGAACGAGACGAACGTCACGTTGCATTTCTCAGGTCCCGCCGGCGTTGCGCGCGAACCCGTTACGGCGGACGTGGCCGTCGCGTGCGACGGCATCAACTCCACGATCCGGCAGCAGTTCTATCCGCTCGAAGGATCGCCGGTCTATCACGGCATCAACATGTGGCGCGGCGTCACGCGCGCGAAGCCGTTTCTGGGCGGCGCGAGCGCCACCCGCATCGGCGGTTTGCAAACCACGAACAAAATTGTCGTCTATCCGATCCGCAACGACATCGACAATGACGGCAACGCGCTAATCAACTGGGTGGCCGAAGCGGTGACGAACATCCACGAGCCGGTCGATTGGAGCAAAGCGGGAAACCTCGCCGACTTCTACCACTTCTACGCGGATTGGACGTTCGATTGGCTCGACGTTGCGGCGCTCATCCGCGACGCCGACTTCACGCTCAGCTATCCGATGGTCGATCGCGATCCCGTCGAGCGCTGGTCGTTCGGCCGCGTAACGCTGCTCGGTGACGCAGCGCATCCGATGTACCCGCGCGGCGGCAACGGCGCTGCCCAAGCCATCGTCGATGCGCGCGCTATCGCCACTGCGTTACTCGCACATGCGGAACCCGCCGCGGCGTTCGCGGCCTATGAGGCGAACCGCCTGCCTGCGACGAGCAAGATCGTCATGATGAACCGCACGGCGCCGCCCGACCTCATTATCGACACCGTCGAACGCCTCACGGGCGGCCAACGCTTTGCAAATATCGACGACGTGATCGACCGGAGCGAACTCCAAGCCATTTCCGACGCCTATAACCATACGGCCGACGCCCGTAAGGGTTAGCTCGGAGCGTCCGGCTTGCGATCGTAGACGATTGAGATCCAGTCGGCCACGAGTGCGGGCTTCGGCTTGCCGTCGATTTCCAGCAGACACGAGAGCGTCAATCGGGTGACGCGCGGCTCCACCGCAACGAAGCCGCCGAGTTTCATGCGCAATCGCACGCGTTCGTCGGGCTTGACCGGGCTCGTGAAGCGCACGTGTTCGAGGCCGTAGTTGAGCGAACGGTCCTTTTGCCGGATCTCGAAACATTCGCCCGCTAGCCCGATGACGAGCGAGAGCGTCAGCAGACCCTGCGCGATCGCGTCACCGTATGGCGTTTCGCGGCGCGCGCGTTCGCGATCGGTGTGAATCCAGTACTTGTCGCCGCTGAGGTCGCCGAAGGCGACGAAATCCTCGAACGTCAGGCTGCGCCACGAACTCACGCCGAGCTCTTCGCCGACGCGCGATTCCAGATCCGTCGCAAACTCCACGCTGGTCATGAAGGAACCTCGACTTGCGCTCGCAGCGCGGCTTTATGAATTTTTCCCGAACCCAAAATCGGCCATGCATCGACGAAGCGGACTTCGCGCGGGACCTTAAAACTGGCCACGCGTTCGCGGCAAAAGGCAATCAGCTCGTCAGCCTCAACCGCGACGCCGTCTTTACGCTCGACGAACGCAACGCCGACTTCGCCGAGACGCCTGTCGCGCTTGCCGACGAGCACGGCTTGCTTCACTGCCGGATGACGCAGCAACAGATCTTCGATCTCGACCGCAGCGACGTTCTCGCCGCCGACGCGAATCATGTCCTTGATGCGGCTGCGCAGTTGGAGATTGCCCTGCGCGTCGACGCTGCCTGCATCGCCGGTGCGAAACCAGCCGGCGGCATCGATGACCTCGGCCGTGCGCGCCGGGTCGTTCAAGTAGCCTTTCATGATGCCCCAGCCGCGAAAGAGGATCTCGCCCGGCTCATCGACCCCGACGACCGCATCCCGTTCGGCATCGCGAATTTGCAGCTCCATGCCTGGGTGCGGCCGGCCCACGGTCGTCATACGCAGTTCTTCCGGAGCATCGATTTCGCAGCCGGTACCGCCGAGGCTCGTTTCGGTCAGGCCGTACGGCGAAATCAGCGGGATACCAAAGGCCACACTGACTTGCCGAATGACTTCCGTCGTCGCGAGAATGTAGGCCTTGGTCAGCCTCAGCACGCGCGCCGGCCGCGTGGGATGATTGAGGTATTCGATCCAATGCGGCTGGTGCCCGAGCAAGCACGTGCAGCGTTCGCGCTCCATGATCTCCAGCGCCGCACCCGCATCGAAGTAGCGTTGCACCACCACGGTCGCGCCGGCGGTCAACGGCGTCAGCATGACTTGCACCGAACCACCCGAGTGATAGAACGGCTGCGCACTGAAGAACCGGTCCGCCGGCGAGAGGTGCAGCCGGTCGCCGTTGTACTGTGCGCCGCGCAGAATGCCCGTGTGAACCAGTTGCGCTCCCTTCGGGAGGGCGGTCGTTCCCGAGGTGAACTGTATGAGGACCACGTCATCAGGCGAAACGGCCGCGCTCGCCGCGGCGACGGCCGCATCACCGATCGCAGCGCCGCGCCGGAGAAATGCGGCGAAGGAGTCCGCTTCGCCGGCCGCCGCAGAAAGGTCGACGACGGTGCGAACATCCGGCACGTACGACGTATCGCGCGCGTCGGCACGGAAGAGAAAGAGCGTCGTCGCACCCGATGCGCCGAGCACGTACGCCACTTCTTCCGGCTTGAAGCGGCTGTTGACCGGCACGATGACCGCGCCGGCGCGAGCGGCACCAAAATACAGCGCCGGCCAATACGAATACCCCGCCAGCAGGATGGCAACGCGATCGCCTCGCTTCACGCCCGACGCAATGAGCGCGCGCGTTACGGCTGTGGCGCCTGCCGCGACGTCGCGGTAGGTGAGCCGCGCATCCTCGAAGACGTACGCTTCACGATCGCCGTATTCGGCGACGGCATCGTCGAGCGCGGCGAAGAGCGTCTTCCCGTCCCAGCGGTCGCTGAACGGCGCGCTCATCCGTTACTCGCGCGCCGCAAGCGTTCGATGACGTCGAGCGCCTTTTCGCGCGAGACGGGCGGCGCCACGAATGCCGTGCCGCTCCCCGACTCCGCCATGACGACGACTCCCATCTCCGGATCGCGATACATGCGCAGCGCCGGCGGATTGCTGCCGGCAAGCGTGAAGACGCGCCTGGTCTCGGTGAGCACGTCATCCGGCGAAGCGGGTTCGGTCGCCGCACCCGAAGCCATCGCCGCCATCTCGAGGGCACGCGCCGTTTTCGCAATCGCGCGCAAGGCGCGGTTCGATTCTTGCAAGATCGCGATGTGCGGCAGCCGGGCGCGCAAGTCGAGGCTGTGCGCGGTGAGTCCGTAGGAGACAAACGACGCGTACGCGATCGGTTTGGTCGCGCGCGTTGCAGCGAATTCTTCGGCGATCATCATCCAGCGCTCCGAACGGCCGGGACCTGGTTCGCGCGCGAGTTCTTCTTGAACGATCACGATGTCGACATTGGGATCCTCGGCCAAGGCTTCGATGCACGAGCGGTACGTCTCGGCACTCGTCAAAATGCCGAAGCCGCCATCGACGGGGTTTGCGACCATCGCACCGGCCGAGAGCAACGCGTTCAAGCGATCGATCGTCGCCTGTGCGAGTGCCGGAAAGATCAAACCGTGCTCTTCTGCAGCATCGAGCAGCATGCCGCGGAAGGCTCCCGATAACGTCAGCGCGGCCAAGCGACGCCCCCGCAGTGCAGGCGCGTGTAAGAGCAACTCCACCGTTTCGACGACGTCGTCAGCCGTGTTCACCCGAATCACGCCGACCTCACCGGCGACGGCGTCGAACACATCGGCACGGCCCGCGATTCCGCCGGTGTGCGCGAGCGCCGCTTCACGACCGGCGGCAAAGCGGCCCATCTTGAGCACGACGACGCGCTTCCCGGCGGACTGCGCGAGCGCGCACGCATCCAGGAACGCGCGTACATCGCGAATGCCTTCAACGTAAACAACGATGACCTTCACCACCGGGTCGGCAGCATAGGCGGCGATGTAATCGGCCGACGTCAGGCCGATCTCGTTGCCCGACGTCACGATGTAGCCGACACCGATGCCGCGGTCTCGCAGCGCGTGCGCGACGAACAGCATGACGCCGCCGCTTTGCCCCACCATCGCCACGGGTCCGGGTTCGGCCGGGAGCGCACCGGGATCGTTGAGCGTCGCCATGTGCGTGCGCGCGCAAAAATTTCCCATGCAGTTCGGACCCGACACAGCGAGTCCGGAATCGTGAATGACGCGCATGACCTCTTCACCCAACGCCATGCCGTCACTCGCGGTCGCGTCGCCGATGCCCGAGGTAAAAATCGTCGCGCTGCGCGCACCGGCGCGCGCGCCCTCTTGCAGCACGCCGATCACCGCACCGGCTGGTACGAGGATCGCGAGATGATCGGGAGGCTCAGGCAACGCCGCAAGATCCGCATAGCACGGCACATCCCAGATCTCCGTACGCCGCGGGTTGACGGGATACACGGCGCCCGGAAATCCGTACTCTTTGAGATTCTGCCAGGTGCGCGCGGGCCAGCTGCCCGGCCGGTCGTTCGCCCCGACGATCACGATGTTGCGCGGCGCCAACAGCGCCTCAACGGCACGCTGCGAACGTTCGGCGTCGAATCCGCCGCTCACAGCATGCTCCACAGTCGCTCGCTATCGGCCAGCATTTCGGGCCCGCCGCGGACGACGACCTCACCCATCCGCAAAATCGCCACGTGATCGGCTGCCAGCATCGAGGGGTTGATCGTTTGCTCGACGACGAGCACCGCCAACCCGAGCCGCCCACGGATATCGGCAATACTTTGATACAGCCGCTCCACGTAGAGCGGTGAGAGCCCGAGCGAGGGTTCGTCGAGCAGCAGCAGCTGCGGCTCTTGCATCACGGCCATGGAAACGGCGAGCATCCGCTGCTGGCCGCCGCTCATGCTCCCCGCGACTTGATCGAGACATCTCTGCAAGCCAGGAAACGCGTCGAGCACGAACGCACGGCGATCGGCGATTTTCTGCTTGTTGGTTTCTACGACCGACGCGGCAACGGCAAGGTTCTCGTTCACGGTGAGGCCCGCGAATACGGCGCGCCCGCCTGCGGTATAAGAAATCCCCGCCCGCACGCGCTCGGAAGAGTTGCCGCGCAGCGGCTCTCCGCGGAACGCGATCGTGCCCGCCGTCGGAATGATCTCGCCGAACACGGTGCGCAGCAGCGTCGTCTTGCCCGCGCCGTTGTGCCCCATCAAGAGCGCCAGTTCGCCCGCTGCTACGCTCAAATCGATACCGAAGAGCACCGTCTTGCCGCGGCCATAGCCGGCTTCGACGCCGCGCAATTCAAGCATGACCGGGCGCTCCACCGCGGCCGAAGTAGATCTCGATCACGTTGGTATTCGCTTGGATGTCGGCTGGAACGCCGTTCGCAATCAACCGTCCGTCGTCAAGCACGTAGACGATGTCGGCCACGTCCCACACGAACGAGAGGTTGTGCTCGACGACGCACACCGCGCGACCCGAGGCCGCGATGCGGCGCACGAGCACGCCGAGTGCGCGCACGCTCGCGTGATCGAGGCCGGCCGCGATTTCGTCGAGAAACACGACCGGGTCTTCGCGCGCGAGCACGAGCCCCATCATGAGAATTTTCTGCTCGGCGTACGACAAACTGCCGGCCAGACGATCGGCGTGCGGTTGCAATCCCACGTCGGCCAGCACGGCGCCGGCGCGCTCGGCAACGTGCGCGCCGGCGCTCGATAGCGCGAACACCACGTTTTCCAGCGCGGTGAGTTTCGGAAAGATGCGCACGTCCTGGAACGTCCGCGTGACGCCGAGCCGCGCGATCTCGAACGGCTGCAGACGCGTCGTCTCTTGCGAACCGAAAAAGACGCGGCCGCTATCGCTGCGCAGCAAGCCGCAGATCAAGTTGAACAAGGTCGTCTTACCGGCGCCGTTCGGTCCGATCAGCGCCGTCACGCGACCCGGTTCGATCGCGAGGGACACGTCGTCGACCGCGCGCAAACCACCGAACGCCTTGCTCACGCCCTCCACCCGTACGATCGGCGCCGTCGTCGGCAACGTGCGGACCGTGACCGCGGCGAGCCGCTCCAGCAGCGCCTTGCCGTCTTCCATTCCGCCGAGGAGCGCCGGCCGAACGCCACGCGCGGGCGCCGAGCGAATCGACGGCTGCTCCGGCAGAATGCCGTTCGGCCAGAAGCGCACGACCGCAACGAGAATCACACCATACAGCAACAGTTGGAACTGCGCGGCTGCGGCTGACGTCGCCGGTAACAAGATCAGCAGTTGCGGCAAGAACGTAAGGATGACGGCGGCGCCCAACGTGCCCCACAGGTTACCCAACCCGCCGACGACCACGATCGTAATGATCCCGAGCGACTGGTTGACGTCGAACGACGACGGATCTACGTAGCCGATGAATTGCGCGTACAGCGCCCCGGCGACGCCCGCCAGCGCGGCCCCGATGATGAAGATCGCCGCGCGCTCGCGCACCGTATCGTGTCCGAGTGTCCCGGCGAGCACTGCATCTTCGCGCTGCGCGCGCACAGCCAGCCCGAACGGCGAGCGCGCGACGAACAGCGACAAGCCGAAAAAGATCGCAGCAATGACGGCAGCAAACGCGGCGAAGCCGGTGAGGGACGACACCGGCACGCCGAAGAGCGCGGGCCGCGCGATGCCGAAAATCCCGTAGCTGCCGCCGGTGACGGCATTCCAATTGCGAAAGATCGTCGAGAAAACAAGCTGCAGCGCGAGCGTGCCGATGATCACGAGCTCGCCGCGCAGCCGCAAGAGCAGCGCCGCAACGAACGCCCCCAACGCCATCGTAACCAGCATTGCGCCGAGGAGATCGAGCGGGAATGGGGCGTGCAGGTTGACGACGAGATTCGCGGCCGCATATGCACCGACGCCGTAGAACACGGCCTGCATGATCGAGAACACGCCGCCGAATCCCAGCACGAGATTCAGCGACGTTGCGAGCAGCAGAAAGATCGCCACGAAGACGAGGATCTGCGAGAGGTAGTTGATCACGCGCTCACCACCGGAACGCGAGCCCGAAGACGCCGTTCGGCCTTAGCGCGATCACGAAAAAGAGCACGCTGAACACGACCGCATCTTGCCAGCCGCTCGGCAAGAACACGATCGCGACCGCCTGCAAGATACCCAGACCCAAGGCGGCGATGGCGCCGGCGAGCACGCCGGTGCGACCGCCGATGATCACCGCGGCGGATGAAATCAGAATCGTGCTGAGGCCGGCGGCTGGCGTGAGACCTTGATACCAGGCATACATCAGCATCGCGGGCACCGTCAGTGCCGAACCCAGCAAGAAACTCCAGATGTACGTGCCTTCGAGATCGATGCCGGTCGATTTGGCGACCTCCGGCGTATCGGCAACCGCGCGCATGAAGCGGCCCGACCGCGTCGCGAGCAGAAACACGACGACGAGCGCGATGAACACCCAGGCCGAGAGCATCGAGAGGTTGGCCGTGGTCACGCTGACGTCGCCGATGTGAATTGCGGCTAACGGCAGAAACTTGAGCGAGAGCACGCCCGGCCCGAAGATCACGCCGAACAGCCCTTCGGCCACCGTGAGAATCCCGACCGAGGTGAGGAAAAACGCGACGTGCGGCGCGTTGCGGCGCCGCAGCGGACGATAGAAGAACAACTCGATCGCGGCGCCGAGGAGCGCCGCAAATGGAATCGCCGCTGCGATACCGAGCCATACCGGCCAGCCGAGCAACTGCACCAGCACGTAAACCAAATAGCCGCCCGCACTAATCACGGCGCCGTGTGCGAAGTGGAAGATATGCGTGACGTTATAGATCAGACCGAAGCTAACGGCGAAGAGCGCATACATACTCCCCACCGTTAGGCCGAGCAGCAACAGCGTCAGCAGAATCGTCATGGTCGCGCGCTATTTCGGCGGCTGCACCACTTTGATCGTAACGTACTTCCCGTCTTTCACCTGTTGCAGCTGAAGCGCGCGCACCGAACCGTGATCGCTCAGCAGATGCACTTGGCCGCCGGAGAGGTAATTTTGAAACACCGGATGCGCTTCGAGCGCTTTGAGGAGCGCCGCGCCGCTGCGCGGGTCGCCGCCGGAACGCACGGTCTCATGGATGAGCGACGCGAGGAAATGCACGGCCTCGTAGGGCGTGCCGGCATCCCATTCCGGGACGGTATTGTATTTCGCTTTGAACGCCGCTAGGAACGCCTTGGCAGCCGGATCTTTGGTTGTGGGATCGACGGCGATGCCCGAACCGACGAAGCCTTCCGCCGCGCGTCCGCCGACAGTGATCAGCCCGGTCGTCGGCAGCGGCCCGACGATGTTCGCTTTCACATCGAGCGCACGCGCTTGTTTCACGAGCAGACCCTGCGTATCACCGACGGCGACGATATAGAGTACGTCCGGATTCGATGCACGGATCTTCGTTAGCTGCGCGGTGAAATCGGTGGTCGTGAGCGGAAACGTCTCGCTCGCCACGATTTTTCCGCCGAGTTTGGTGAACGCCGTCGTGAACGCGATGCCGTCGTCCTTGCCGTACGCATCCTCCGAGGTGAGCAGCGCCGCCGTACGCGCGCGATTGTCGTAGCTGTATTGCGCGAGCGGCTGGTTCAGCGGATCGCCCATGACTTGGTCGTTATAGAGCCACGGCTTGCCGAGCAAGTTGTTGGACGTGCCGCCCACGTTCATGAGAAGCACGCTGTTCTGCGCCGCGATCGGCTGTGCGGTCAACGCGACGCCGGTGAAGGTCGTGAGCACGAACGGCACCTTGTCGAGATTGACCAGCTGGTTCATCGCCTGCGCGCCGCCGAGCGCCGTTCCTTTGTGATCGACGACAACCGACTTCAATTGCCAGCCGTCGATACCGCCCTTGGAATTGACGTCGTCGATCGCCATGTCGAGCCCGCGTTTGAACTCCTCGCCGATCTCCGCGGCCGGGCCGCTGAGCGGAAACATCGCGCCGAAGGTAAACGTTTTCGGGCCGGTCTGCGCCTGCAAGGGCAGCGGATGCACGTTGCCGGCCACGAGGGCGAACGCCGCGATCAGCGGGATAACAGAGAGTCTCATACCGTAGGCTCCTTAGCGGATGTTGCGAGTTTCGTTCGACCAGTACTTTTCGCGCAGTTTCTTCTTGTCGATCTTGCCGATCGAGTTTTGCGGCAGTTCGGTAACGAATTCGATCCGGCGCGGCTTCTTATAGCCGGCGATGCGATCGGCACAAAAGGCGGTGATGTCTTCGCTGCTCACGTGGGCGCCGGGCTTGGAGACGATGATCGCGAGCACGGTCTCGCCCCAGCGTTCGTCGGGCACGCCGATCACCGCGACCTCGGCAACACCCGGGTGCGCGTAGAGTACGTTTTCGACTTCCCGCGGGTACACGTTTTCCGAACCGCTGACGATCATCTCTTTCTTACGATCGACGAGGTAGAGAAAGCCGTCATCGTCCCAGATGCCGAGGTCGCCGCTATGCAGCCAGCCGCCGCGCATCGCCTCGGCCGTCAGTTCCGGCAGCCGCCAGTAGCCGGCCATGAGCGAATCGCTCTGGATGAGCACCTCGCCGACATCGCCCGGCCGGACGTCGGCGCCGTCGTCATCGACGGCACGCACGTTGACGTCGAGACACGGCCGGCCGCACGACAACAATCGCTCGTCGTTGCCGGCGGCGATCGCTGCGGCGTGGTCTTCGCGGCGCAAAATCGTAATGGCCGGACCGGTTTCCGACATCCCGTACACTTGTTGGAGCACGTTGCCGAGCCACGCCGTCACCTCGCGCAGGATCGGCGCCGCCGCCGGCGCGCCCGAATAAAAGACCGACCGGACGGCGCGCAAATCCGCGCGCTTGCGTTCGGGACTATCGAGCAGCATCTTGAGCGTCGTCGGCACGGCCAGCAGCATCGTTGCGGATTCCCGCGCGGCAATGTGCAAATATTCATCGGCGTCAAACTTCGGCATGATGTGGGCGGTGCAGCCGCGGTAGAAGTAGTTGAAGCTCATCGAGCGGCCGCCGATGTGAAAGAACGGCGACGTGCCGATGCTCACGTCGTCGCTGCGAATTTCCAAATCGATCATAACGCGGCGAGCGTTATTTAACGCCGACTGGTGCGTCTGCATGACGCCCTTAGGCTTGCCGGTCGTGCCGCTCGTATAATAGAGATAGGCAACGTCGTCCGGTTTCGGCGCTCCGTCCGGCTCGGCGGAGGCACCGCGCTCGATGAGCGCTTCGTAGGCGACCGGCGACGTTGCGCCGGGCTCACCGCCGACGACGCTCACAAAGCGCAGCGCGGCGAGCGCAGCCGTGTCGGGAAGCGTGTGCGCCGCGCCGGCATCGTAGATCAATCCCGCCGGTTCGCCGTCGGCGAGAATGTCCGCGACCTCGCGCGCGTGCAAGCGCGTGTTCATCGGCAACGCGATGAGGCCGAGTTTCTCGCACGCGCCGTAGGCTTCGAGCAACTCGAGATCCGACGGCAGGATCAGCGCGAGGCGCTCGCCGGCGCGCAAGCCTTGCGCGGTCAGCGCGTTGGCCAGCCGGTTGACCCGTTCGTTGAACAGGCCGAACGTCGTCTTACGCGCGCCGCAGACGAACGCAACCCGAGCAGGATAGAGCTCGGCATTGCGCCGGATGACGTCTCCGATGGTCACGCGCTCGCCCTATGGTTTGAGCATCGTGCCGAGTTTGAACGCTCCTTCGACCGGCTTGTAACTCTTCTCATCGAGAAATTGCCGCAGCCCCGTGTTGTAGGAGTCTTCCGGATCGCCGACCTTGATCGCTTTGCCCTTTTCGGCGAGATAGTCGTAGGATTGCACGACGTCCATCGTCTTGACGTTGCGCACGGCTTGCTTCGTCGCGCGCAGCACCTTGGGGCTCTTCGACATCAGTTTACCGGCGAGTTCGATCGTTTTCGCGCGCACTTGGTCTTTGGGTACCGCGAAGTTGATCAGGCCGATGCGCTCGGCTTCTTTGCCGTCGAACGACTCGCCGACCGAGGCGTAGTACATCGCGTGGCGCGGCAGCAGCGCGTCGGCCACGGCTTTGGCAACGAGTGCGCCCGGCAAAATGCCCCAGTTTACTTCGGAGAGCGAGAACGTCGCATCTTCGGCGGCGATGGCGAAGTCGCAGCCGATCAACTGCATGAACGCGCCGCCCACGCAGAAGCCTTCGACCATCGCGATCGTCGGCTTGTCGTAGCCCCACAGGCGTCCCCAACGCCAGCTGTTCGCGAGGTCGCGCGCCTTGCGCTGTTCGAACGGCTTGTTTTCCAGTTCGCGAAAAAACTTCTTGAGATCCTGACCGGCGCTGAAGTTGCCCCCGGCTCCGCAGACGACGAGGCAGCGCACGTCGTCATCGAATTCCATGCGAGCGAGCGCGTCGTCCATCTCTGCATGCAGTTCCGGGCTCATTGCGTTTCGTTTTTCCGGCCGGTTGAGCATCGCCCAACCGATGCCGTCGCGAATTTCGACCTTGATGCTCTTGTAAGCGCTGTAGTCAGCCATGATGCGGTGCGAACTCCTTGTGGTTGTGGTCTCGGGAAGCATTGCGGCGACACGTTCCCGCGCCCTCCGTCGTCGACTAGCTAGATTCGCAGGAGCCGCGCTGCGTTGCCGCCGAGGATAGCGTCCTCGTCGGCGCGCGCGAGCTTCAGCCGCTGGACGTGGCTGAGATCGGAGTCGATCATCGGATCGTCGGTGCCGAGTAAGAGGTGGTCCGCGCCGACCGTATCGATCGCTAGCCGTAGCGCGGATTCCCCGAAAGCCGCAGTATCGTAGTAGAGCCGCTTGGCATAGATGCTGGGCAGCTGCGAGATGTACTTGCGGCAATCGGGAAAGAGCTTGTAGCCGTTGTCGAGCCGCTCCAAGAGCATCAGGAGCGCGCCGCCCGTGTGGGCCATAATGTACGGGAAGTTCGGATAGCGCTCGAAGATACCACTGTAGATCAATCGCGTCGCGACGAGGGTGGTCTCGAAAATCAAACCGACCCGAAGCGGCAGTTCGAACTCCGCGAGGTCCGCGGTATTTTTCGGAAACATCGGGTGTTCGAAGACGGGCAGGCGCAGCGCATCGATGCGCGCCCACAACGGTTCGAAGCGCGCATCGTTCAGCGCGACGCCGTCGATGTTCGAACCGATGATCAGGCCCTTCATGCCGAGATCCCCGACCGCGCGTTCGAGTTCGGCGAGGGATGCATCGACGTCGTCGAGGGGCAAGCTCGCGAGGCCCACGTAACGATCAGGATGCGCGCGGCACAGCGCGGCGAGCGTATCGTTGATCCGGCGCGTCACGTCGACTTGCGCCGCACCGCTCCAGTTGTAGACGTTCGGGGTGCTCAGCGAGAGTGCGCGCACGTCGATGCCTTTGCGATCCATCTCGCTGATGCGAAACGGAATATCGAACATGTCTTCGCGCGTCCAGGCCACGGTCGTCCCGTTATGGCGGTAGAGGATCTTGCCGTCGTCGGTCGGCTCCGGCGTGAGCTCGAGCAGCGCTGCAAGCTCCGCCGTGTATGCGCGGTCGACGATGTGAGCGTGAATGTCGACGCGGCGCATCACGCGTTCTCCGCCGGCGGCGCGTTTTCGGAGGTGCCCATATACGTACGCCACTGGGCCCAGAAACTGCGCACGCGGTTGTCGTCGCCGCGCATCCCCTCATCGGCAACCTCGCCGCGCGAGAGTAAACTGTAGCGGACGCCGATGCTCCGCGCACCCTTTTGCTGCGCTTCCCACGCGGCCCAATCTTCAGGCAAGTTCCCACCATCCTCAGCCCAGTACATGCGCCAGTGTTTACGGCGAATATCCACTTGTTCCGCCGAATCGCCGGCAAGATACGCATAGCGCGTCTCAAACCAGGTCTCGCCGGCCGAAACGGGTATCTGCTTGACGATCAGCAGCGTGCTGTAGCGAATCGCGATCAGCACGTCGGGGAAGATCGTAATGATGCGCGAGGGTTCCTCGAGCGTCATGCCCGGCAAAGGGTCCGCCATGAAGCGCGCGACGAGATCGGGCTGCTCGGCGAGAATACCGTCGAGCGTGCCGGCGTTCTTGCCCGCATGATAGTCGAGACCGAGCAGTTGGACGGCGTGGCCGTTCGGATACACGCGAAACGGCCGTGGCGGGCTCACGCCGCGCAAGCGCGTGTGCAAGAGCGTCGCGTGGTAGCCGTCACGCGAGTTTTCGGGCTCCATCTTCCAGTTTGCGTGCAGCTCGTTCGCCCAATCGCGCGCCACGCGCACATCCGCCGCGCCGAGCGGCAGCGCCAGCTCCGCGGCAAACGCATCGCCGAGAAATTCAGCTAGGCCCGGCATCCTTTCGTCGAAACAGACGAACACGAGGCCGTGCATCGACTCCGCGCGGATGCGCACGAGCGACGTCGCCGCCTTATCGATCCCGCCGGGGCAATAACTGGTCTCATACGTGTTCGCCTCGGGCACGCCCGTGAGCGTACCCTCGAGATCGTAGGTCCAGAGGTGATAGAAACACGTGAATGCTGCCGCGTGACCGCGCTCTTCGCGCACGACTTGCGCCGCCCGATGCCGGCAGGTGTTGAAAAACGCGCGCACCTCGCCGCTCTTCGTGCGGCACACGACGATCGGCTGTCCCGCGACGGTCGTCGTGATGAAGTCGCCCGGCTCTCGCACCTCACTCGCGTGGCAAACGAAGTTCCACACCCGCAGAAACAGCCGCTCTTGTTCCAGCTCGAACACGCTCGGATCGGTATAGACTCGATTGTCGACGAGAAACTCGCTCGGAAGCGCCGGCTTCGGGATCGATACGGCCACCGTTACTTGCTGCCTTCGATGATCGCGGAAGCCGGGAACCCTGCGGCGATCACGCCGTACTTCGCCGCAGCGTCGATTACCGGCTGCACGTAGCCGGGCTCGAAACGTTCGGCGAACTGCCCGCGGTGCATGCGTCCGATAACGCCGACGTCGATCTTCGTGTACTTCGCGAGAATCGGCGCCGTCAGTTGCGGGTTCTTGTTGGCCCAGACCGCGATCTCATGGATCGCACCGGTAAAGCGCGCAAGCGCATCCGGGTTTTTCTGCGTCCACTCACGGGTCGTTACCCAGCCGCTCAGCAGAAAAGCCGGCGCGAGCGCGCCCTTCTCCATGAAGATCAGGCGATTGCCCTTGTCGGTCGCGAGCGTCATCCACGGCTCGTTGGCAACGGACGAATCGATCGTACCCTGCGCGAGCGCGGGTACGAGCGACGGAAACGGGACTTCGATAAAGCGGACGGTTTTCGAATCGCCGCCATTCGCATCGATCCACGCCGAAGCCGTAATCTGCGCGATGTTTTTCAACCCGCTCACGGCCATGCTCTTACCGCTGAAATCTTTGGCGTCGTGAATGGTCGAGTTCGGCGGTACGAGGATGCCGAACGTGGGCGCCTTGAGCGTCGTGAGCAGACCGGGCGCCGCATACACGAACGGCAAGCCGCGCGAATGCGCGTTGATGACCGACATCAGATCGGAGAGCCCCAGATCGAGCGCGCCGGAGGCGACGGCCGCCGCGATCGCGCCGCCGTTGTTGAAATACTGGATGTCGACGTCCAGGCCGGCCTTCTTGAAGAAGCCCATGTCGACACCGTAAAAGAGTTCGCCGGCCACTTCAGAGGGCAGCGCACCGACATGAATCGTCAGCGGCGCCTTGACGGCCGCCTGCGCACTCGCGACCGACGGGCTAACCAGCAGCAAGGCGGCGATTGCCGCCATGAGTCGTAACACCATTTGGCGTCGTACTGTCACGCCAATGTCCGGACCTGCGAACGCGCCCAGGTAGGATCGTTTGCCCGTAACGAACATCGGGCCATGCTGCTCACAATAAGGCGCACCATTGCTGCTGCCGTGCTATTCGGCGCGATCGTGAATGCGGGCGCGCCCGTGGGCGCCGCCGATCCGTATGAGATCAACGCGATATTGCCGGTTACCGGCAGCGGCGCGTTTCTCGGTAAGGAAGAGCAAGATGCGCTCGGCACCGTCGAGACGCGCGTGAACGCCGGCGGTGGAATCGACGGGCGGCCCATTCACTTCGTCGTGGCCGACGACCAATCCAATCCGCGCACGGCGGTGCAGCTCGCGGCCGACCTCGTGGCCAAGCACGTACCGATCATTCTCGGCTCGTCGCTGAGCGCGCTGTGCAGCGCGATCGTTCCGATGGTCAAAGACGGACCCGTCCTCTACTGTTTCTCGCCGGGCATACGCCCCGCCGAGAACAGTTATGTGTATTCATCGAGCTTCTCGACGCGCGATCTGATCCTGGTGTCGGTGCGCTATCTGCGGCTGCGCGGTTTGCGCAAACTCGCCGTGATCACGTCGACCGACACGACCGGACAAGAAGCGGAACGCTCGATCGACGAAGCGATCGCATTGCCCGAAAACAGCGGCGTGCAGATCGTGACGCGCGAGCACTTCAACCCGGCCGACCTCAGCACCGTCGCCCAGATGACGAGCATCAAGAGTTCGGGCGCGCAAGCGACGATCGCATGGAGCACGGGCACGCCGGCCGGAACGCTGCTGCGCTCGGCCAACGATGCCGGCATCGCGATGCCGATCCTCACGAGCAACGGCAACCTCACCTACAACCAGATGAAGCAATACGCCGGCTTTCTGCCCGCGGAGTTGCTCTTTCCGGCCGCACCGAGTTATGCGCCCGGCGAGATCGGCGACCGGCCGACGCGCGACGCCGTGACCGCCTATCTCGCGCAGTTCAACGCCAAAGGCATCCGGCCCGACAACGGTCAGAGCCTCGCCTGGGATCCCGCGCAACTGCTCGTCGGCGCACTGCGCAAGTTAGGTACGGGCGCTACGGCCGCGCAACTGCGCGCGTACTTTGACGCGCAGCGCAATTGGATCGGCATCAACGGCAGCTACAATTTCCGCGCGATTCCGCAGCGCGGACTCGGCCCCAGCGGCGTCGTGATGGTGCGTTGGGATGCAGCGAAAGATACCTGGGTCGGCGTGAGCCGCCCGGGCGGACGGCCGCTATAGCAATGGCTTTTACCATCGGGATGTTGATTTTCGAGAACATGACCAATCTCGATTTTGCCGGCCCAGCAGACGTGTTCGCGCGCGTCGCGGACGCGACGACGGTCGTCCTCGCAAAAACAACCGATCCGGTACGCACCGATTCGGGCGGCCGCGTGCTGCCCGCCGTGGCCTTACGCGATGCACCGGAACTCGATCTCCTCTTCGTCGGCGGCGGCCCCGGCACGCTCGGACTGATGGAAGACGCCGAAGTCCTCGACTTCTTGCGTGAACGCGCACCGCATGCGCAATGGATTACGTCGGTCTGCACCGGCGCGCTCGTCCTCGGCGCAGCCGGCCTGCTACGCGGCTATCGCGCGACGACCCATTGGAACGCGATGGACCTGCTTCCGATCTTCGGCGCGCATCCGGTCAACGAGCGCGTCGTGATCGACCGCAACCGCATTACCGGCGGCGGCGTCACCGCCGGCATCGACTTCGCGCTCACGGTCGTCGCGCGGCTCTGGGGCGACGACCGCGCACAACTCATCCAACTCGGCAGCGAATACAACCCCGCGCCGCCGTTCAACGCCGGCTCCCCCGACGTCGCGCCGCCCCACCTCGTCGCACAATTCCGTGCGCGAACGCAGGGTCTCTCCGAAAAGCGCGTCCGCGCCGCGCAACGCGCGGCCGGCCTTCTGCCGCCCTCGACCGCGTAGTCTTATTTTTCGGTGGCGTCCGTTTCGACATCGATTTGGACGTCGTAGCCGGCGAAGAGCTGGTTGTCGAGCATCTTTGCGAAGACGATGCCGAAGTCGCGGCGGTCGATCGTGGCCGTCGCGGTGTAGCCGACGTGGCGCTTGCCGCGGATCACGACGCTGTTGTCGACCTTGCCGCTGAGCACGATCGATTTGGTTACGCCGTGCAGCGTGAGGTCGCCCGTCATCTTGAACGCGGCCGGCGTACCTTCGATCTTCTTCTCAACGAACGTCATCGTCGGATATTTGTCCGTCTCGAAGTAGTCGGTCTTGAGGCTCTTGTCGCGATTGGGATCGCGCGAGTCGACGTTGGTCATGTCGAACGAAGCGCTGCTGGCGGTCGGCAGTCCGGCGTCGTTAAACGTAGCGGTGCCCGCAATGAGCGGGATTTCTCCGTGCACTTTGCTCACCGCCAAGTGCGTGACCGTGAACTCGGCCTGCGTGTGCGGAACATCCAGCGTGGCATCCGTTGCGGCGGCCGGGGCGATCATCGCCGCAGCCAGGATGCCGGCGAGCGCGAAACGTTTGATCACGGTAACTCCTTAAAGGTCTCTGACGATCGTCGAGCAGGGAGCACAGAGGGTCGGATGTTCGGCGTCGGTGCCGAGCGGAAGGTACTTCCAGCAGCGCTCGCACTTGTCACCAGCCGCGTTTATAACCTTCACTTGGGCCGTGCCGTCGGGCGATGCCGTAAGGCCGCGCAGCGACGAGACGACGAGACTTTCACGCAGGCCGTCGCCGAGTGCGCGGACCGCATCGAGTTGGGCCGCCGATACGGTAACGTCGGCATCGAGCTGAAAATCGCGTTCGCCTTCGGCGGACGCAACTTGCGCACGTAACGCCTTGAGCGTATCCCAGAGTTCCAATCCGGGGACGTCGATCGCGCCGATCTTCGGGAAGGCGAGGTCGAAGATGCTCTCGTCGTCACCGCGCAGCCCGGCGGGCAGCGCCTGCCAGGCTTCTTCGGCGGTGAACGAGAGGATCGGCGCCGTAAGCACGGCGACCGTGCGGAAGATCTCGAGCACCGCCGACTGCGCGCTGCGGCGCCGCGCCGAACCCGGAGCGCTCGTGTAGAGCCGGTCCTTGAGCGCATCGACGTAAAATGCGGAGAGATCGTCGCTATCGAACTTTTGCAGCGCGAGGTAGGCGTCGTGCAGGCGGAACTCGCGATACGCGACGACGATATCGCGCGTAACGGCGTCGAGCTTCGTCAGCACGAGGCGGTCGATCGGCTCCATCTGCGCGCGCGGCACGACGGACTCCGGCGTCAGGTCGTCGACCGAGCCGAGATACCAACGGAAGCGGTTGCGCAAATTGCGATAGACGTTGGCGACGTTCTCGAGCAGCTTCGCGCCCAGGCGCACGTCGGCCGTGTATTCCACCGATGCGACCCATAAGCGCAGCACGTCGGCGCCGTACTTCTCCATGCCGTCGACCGCACCGATGTAGTTGCCGGTCGACTTGTGCATCGCGCGGCCGTCCTGATCGACCACCCAGCCCGTTGCTACGACTTCCTTATACGGCGGGCGCCCTTTGGTCGCGACGGCGGTAACGAGGCTCGAGCGGAACCAGCCGCGATATTGATCGCCGCCTTCGAGATAGACGTCGGCCGGCCACGGCATGCCGCGATCCTCAAGCACGGCGCGATGCGTCACGCCCGACTCAAACCAGATGTCGACGATGTTCATCTCTTTGGTGAACGTCGTTCCCGCGCACCTCGGACACGTGAAGCCCGCAGGCAAAAACGCTTCCGCCGGCTCCGTCCACCAGACGCTCGCGCTATCCGCGCGAAACCGGTCGGCGACGATGCGCGCGATGCCGGGATCGAGGATCGATTCCTGGCACGCGTTGCACACCATCGCCGGAATCGGCGTACCCCAGGTGCGTTGACGCGAGAGACACCATTCCGGATGGTTCTCGATCATCTGCGTCATGCGTTCTTCGCCCCAGCCGGGTGTCCAGGTGACTTCCGGCAGCTGCCCGACGATGCGCCGGCGCAAATTGTTGGCGTCCATTGCGATGAACCACTGCGCCGTGGCGCGGAATACGACGGGATTCTTGCAGCGCCAGCAATGCGGGTAGGAATGCACGTACGATTCCGCCGCAACGAGCAATCCCGAAGCGCGCAGATCGTCGATGATCTGCTGCTGCGCTTTGAAGATATGCTGGCCCGCGTACGGACCGGCTTCGGCCGTGAATTTACCCGCGCCGTCGACCGGATTGAGGATCCGCAAACCGTACTTCACGCCGGTCGCGAAGTCGTCCGTACCGTGACCCGGCGCCGTGTGTACGGCACCGGTTCCCGTTTCGAGTTCCACGTAATCGGCCAGCACCACCACCGAATCGCGATCGAGGAACGGATGACGCACGCTCGCGCCCGCCACCGCATCGCCGAGCGCCATCGCGCGCAGGACGCCGTTGCGTTCGCCGCTGATGCGCTCGATGAGCGGCGCGGCGAGCGCCTCGGCCACCACGATGTCTTCGCCGCCGACGCGGTAGAGCGCATATTCGGCCTCGGGCTTGATCGCGATCGCAACGTTCGCAGGCAGCGTCCACGGCGTCGTCGTCCAGATCACGATCGAGAGCGGCGTGCCGTCGTCGGCGACGCCGAAACGCTTCGCAATGTCGGCCCGCTGCGCGGCGTTCGCCGGGAAGCGCACGTAGATCGACTGCGAGGTATGGTCCTTGTATTCGATCTCCGCTTCAGCGAGCGCCGTTTCATCGTGCACGCACCACAGCGTTGCGCGCAAGCCTTTGTAGAGCTGCTTCTCCTCGGCCAGTTCGGCCAGCACATCGACGATCGCGCCTTCGAAACGCGGCTTGATCGTCATGTAGGGATCGTCGTAATGTCCGAGCACGCCCATGCGCAAGATCGCATCGCGCTGCCGCTCGAGCCAGTAGAGCGCGCGCTCGCGGCACTTTTCGCGCAGTTCGAGCGGATCGACGTGGTGGAAATCGAGTTTGAGATGCTTGAGCGTCTCGAGTTCGATCGGCAAACCGTGCATGTCCCAGCCGGGAACGAAATCTGCGACTTTTCCGTCGAGCAAGTTGATCTTGACGAAGGCGTCTTTGAGGACGCGGTTGAGGAAGTGCCCCATGTGCAGATCGCCGTTGGCATACGGCGGTCCGTCGTGCAGGATGAACGGCGCGTTGCCGGCGTTCTTCGCTAAGCGCTTGCGATAGGTGTCGTGCTCGGCCCACCAACGGACGCGGTCGGGCTCCCGCTTGGGCAGCTCGGCGCGCATCGGGAAGTCGGTCCGCGGCAGATTGAGGGTGGTGCGGTAGTCGCGCCGCGGCGTTTGCGTCTCGGACATGGAACGAATGAGGTTCGCGAAAAGGCGTACGGCACCATGCTCGGAAGATCAGCCTGGATTATGGAGAGCACGCGAACGGCAGTCGGAATTGTTGGCGCCGGGCCCGCGGGCTTGATGCTCGCGCATCTGCTGCGGTTGGCCGGCATCGAGACGATCATCCTGGAGGCCCGGTCGAGAGAGTACTGCGAAACCCGCATTCGGGCCGGGCTCATGGAGCAGGGTAGCGTCGACCTGATGGATGAGATCGGCGCGGCCGAGCGACTGCATCGCGAGGCGCTCGTCCACGGCGGCATCTACATCCGCTTCAACGGACGCAGCCATCACATCGACATCAAGGGCCTCACCAGCCGTTCGATGTTCATTTACGGTCAACAGGAGATCGTAAAAGATCTCATCGCCTTGCAGCTTGCCGCGGGCGGCGAAATTCGATTTGACTGCAGCGGCGTGGCACTTGAAGCACTCGATACGGATACGCCGGCGATCCGCTACGTCGATTCCGCCGGGAACGGCGTCCGTATCACGTGCGACTTCGTTGCCGGCTGCGACGGCTTCCACGGCATCAGCCGTCCGTCGATTCCAGTCAATGCGATTCAAACCTACGACCGCGAATATCCGTTTGCGTGGCTCGGCATTCTCAGCGAGTCGCCGCCGATCGACCCGGAACTGATCTACGTGCATCATCCCGACGGCTTTGCGCTCTTTACCATGCGCTCGAATACGATGTCGCGGCTCTATCTTCAGGTTGAAGTCGACGAAGACATCGCGAAGTGGTCGGACGATCGCATTTGGAGCGAATTCCATCATCGCCTCGAAGGCGACGAAACGCCGCCGCTCATCGAAGGTCCCATTCTTCAAAAGACGATCTTACCGATGCGCAGCTTCATGACCGCCCCGATGCGCTTCGAGCGACTCTTCCTCGCCGGTGACGCGGCGCATATCGTTCCGCCGACGGGTGCAAAAGGCATGAACCTCGCGCTCGCAGACGTGGCGGTGCTGGCCCGCGCGTTTGAGACATTCTACAAGAGTGGTTCTGACGAGAAATTGCGCGGCTATTCCGACACGGCGCTTCGCCGGTCTTGGGGTGCGGCGCGCTTCTCCTGGTGGATGACGTCGCTGACGCATACGTTCAACGACCGGCTGCCTTTCGATAATGAGGTTCAGCTCTCGGAACTCGACTACGTCACCCGATCGCACGCCGGAGCAGAGATGTTAGCAGAACAATACGTCGGACTTCCCATCGAGAGGTAAGTCTTCCGGCTGTCCTTCGGCGCTGCGCTCTGGATGACAAATGTGCAAAGCTGCTACGTTTGGCTAGCTCGCTCGGCCGACTGCGCGCGGATCGCTTGCGGCGAGGTCCTTGAAGTCGAACGTACACGTCTTGCCGGGTTGCGGCGGTACGCCGGGTCCATCGAAGTGTTCGAATTCCTTCGGCACCTTACGGAAATGCTCGCCCGACGGCCACAGACGGATGAAGCGCCGGATGCGTTCGGGCTCCGGATGGTTCTTGAAGCCGCCCCGCGCGTGCATCACCGTATAGTTGTTGATCACGAGCATGTCGCCGCGTTCGAGATCGAACTCCAGGCGAAACTCGGGCATGCGCGCGACCTCGTCGAAAAGATCGAGCGCGTGAATGTCTTCGTCGCTGAGCGGCACGCCGCTGGCGCGATGTCCGGCCGCGATGCCCGTGCGCTGGTAGTGTACGCTCACCGCTCCATCGACTTCGGCAAAAATGGGCACCCGATACGGCGTGAAGGGCGACGCGCCGTCGGCTTCTTCGCCGAGCAAATGGTACTGATATCCACCGTAGAGTAGCGCGAGCGCGTGCGGATCGCGCCGCGCGATCTCGTCGTGAATGCCGATCCCGCTGCCGATCGTCGAACGTCCGCCGCTCTCCGCCTTGTGCCAGCACGCTAGCGAAAGCATGTCGGTGATGTCGGTATGCAGCCGCAGTTCGACGTTGCTGCGATACATGCGCGGCGTCGGATCGTTGGCCGTCGCATCGACGACTTCGGTGATCAGTTCGCCCGATGCGTTCTGCGAGAGCATCCGCCCGCCGAAGTGCAGGCCGATGCCCCACACGGCAGCGCGAAATTCATCGAGCGTCAGCTGATCGTCGAGCGGCAGGCGGCGCATGATCGTAAAGCCGCGGCCGGAGCGGACGTCTTCATACGCCGCATCCAGTTTCGCCGAGAGACTGCCGAATGCGAACTCGTCTTTGGTCAGCGTTTCGACGGGGACGTCGAGGCGTCCGCGCTCGCGCAGTTTGTGCACCGCATCGACGATGGTTTGCCGGTCTTCGGCGGTGAGGTGAACGAGGTAGGCGTTCTCATCGGCGAACGAGCTGCGCGTCCAAGCGGCGGGATCGTTGGTAGCGGTGGTCATACGGGTACTCCTTGCGCAACGACGATCGGGGCGTCTGGTACGTGAACGAACCGGCGCTGAGCGATGCCGAGCGCGATGATGCCGATCAGCGCAGCGACGACCGGAATCGCGGCATAGGTAAAGAGATCGTGCAACGGCAGGTTGCGCGTAATGAGCATCCCACCGAGCAGCGGACCGGTAATCGAACCGACCTTGGCCACACCGATCGCGGTGCCGACGCCGTTGGCACGAATCGCGGTCGGATAGAACGTGCCCGCCGAGCCGTTGAGCCCGGCTTGCGTGCCGCTCACGCACCAGCCCACGAGAAACGAAACGAAGATGACCAGCGTGACGCCGGCGACGGAGCCGAGCGCGATCACGACCGGAATACCGATCAGCGGCAAGATCGCGACGAACAGCACGCCGTACCGATCGACGAAGCGGCTGATGGCCAGCGCCGCCACCGTTCCGCCGAGCGCGAACATGCCGGTCGCAACGGCGGCCTGGCTTTGCGTCACGCCGTTGCCTTGCAGCACCAGCGGCAACCAGCTCTGTAAGAAGAACAGCGCCATCGAATTGAAGATGTACGTCAGCCACAGGAGCGGCGTCACCCATTGCCGGCCGTTCTTGAAGAGCATCGGCAGCGCGAACCGCGGCTTGCGCTCTTCATCGCTGATCACGAACGTCGTTTCCGGCGTGATCGTTGTATCCGGAGCGAGCAGACCGGCGAGCCGCACGAGTTCGGCGCGGTTGGCACCGGTAACGGCGAGGAACCGGATCGACTCCGGCAGCACGAAGATCAGCGCTACGGCAACCAGCAGCGGGGCGATGCCGCCGACGTAAAACACGCTTTGCCAACCGTACGCGGGGATGAGCCAGGCCGCAACGAAGCCACCGATCGCCGCACCGGTCGTATAGCCGGTGAACATCACGATGACGATCGTCGCGCGCCACGCCTTCGGCGCAAATTCCGTGTTGAGCGCCATTGCGACGGGAACCGCGCCGCCGATGCCGATGCCGGCGATGAAGCGGATCCAGGTCAGCGCCTGCAGGTCGGTCGCGAGTACCGACGCGAGCGTAAACGCGCCGAAGAGAAACGCGCCGAAGATCATCGCGTTCTTGCGTCCGATGCGGTCGCCCAGATACCCGAAACCGATCGATCCGATCATGATGCCGAAGAGGCCCATGCTGAACACCGGCCCGAACGCGCCCTTCGGCACGCCCCACAAATGCACGAGCGACGGCGCGGCAAACGAAATGCCGGTGAGGTCGAACCCATCGGTCAGCATGATCGCAAACGACCAGGCGACGATCGCGAAGAGCAGCGGTCCGAACTTCTGCTGCTCGATGACGCGCGTGACGTCGACGGTATTCATCGCGGCCGGTCTCCGGCGATCGTCGTGCGCACGAGAAAGCGCGACTTACCGTAATAATCCATGAGCGCCCGATGCAGCGTGCAGCGGTTGTCCCAGATCAGCACTTGACCGTCGTGCCAGCGCACGCGGCACTGAAAGCGCGGCTGCGTGGCGTGGTCGATCAGGAAATCCAGCAGCGGCTTGCTTTCGGCTTCGGTCATCCCATCGAAACGGCGGATGTAGGTCTTCTGCACGAACAGGCACTTGCGTCCGGTGTCGGGATGCGTGCGCACGACCGGGTGCACGGTTTCTTTATCGGCGGCTTCCATATCGACGTCTTTGGGCACGTCGTAACGGTCGACGTGCGGCGCCTTGCTGCCGAAGATGTGCGAGCCGGTATGCACGGCGCTCAAGCTCTCGCACACTTCTTGCATTTTTGGCGAGAGCGTTTCGAATGCCTGATACATATTCGCGAAGAGCGTGTCGCCGCCGAAATCCGGAACCGCGATCGCGCGCATCACGACGCCCAGCGGCGGCGTTTCCATGAACGTGCTGTCGGCGTGCCAATTTTCGCCGGTCACGTAGAGTTCTTGCGCGGTCGATTCGCGCTTCACGATTTGCAGATCGGGATACGTGTCGTCGATGCGAATCTGCGGCAGAAACTGAAACGGCCCGAAGCGTTCGCTAAACGCGAGATGCTCCTGCGTGGTGAGCTTCTGATCGGGAAAATACACGACCAAGTGCTCGAGAAAGAGCGCCTTGATTTCGGCGAGCGTATCGTCGTCGAGTTTTCCCAGGTCGACGCCGCGGATTTCGGCGCCGAGCGCGCCCGTCAGCGGAGTCACCGTCAGAGAACGGCGCGGAGCGGCAATCGACATGCAAAATACCTCCGGTAACCATTGCCCATTCGGGGCGCGGCACTAGCAGGAAACTACCATGCAAATCGTAAGCCGTCAATACCGTACGTGTTACATACTATTGGGCCAAACGCCGCATTATGACCGAGCATCATCCGCCGATCGGCACCGGCCTTTTGCTGCGCCGCGCCCACCGCTCGCTTGCTCGCGTGCTCAACGCCCGCTTCGCCGCCTACAACGTGTCGGTCGCCGGCTTCAACGTACTTTTCGTGCTCTGGCACGGCAGCGGCGTGACGCAGTCGGAATTGCCGAAGCTCGTCGACATCGATAAAGCCACGCTCACGCCGATCATCGACGCGCTCGAACGTGAGGGCCTCATCGAACGGCGCCAAGATCCGGCCGACCGCCGGCGGAACAATCTTTTCCTGACGTCCCGCGGCCAATCGCTCGAGGCGCCGCTCATGGCGCTGGCCACCGAGGTCGTCGCCGCAGCCTTGCAGGGCGTCGCGCCCGGGGAGGTGGCAACGCTGCGCCGCGGACTGCTGGCAATGTTGCAAAATCTGGACGAACCGGTCTAGCCCGGCAGCAGGCACTCGACCGGATCAGGAGCAAAATCACACTTCTCCCAGCTCCACGATTGACGAGGAACATCGCCAAGATGGCGAACCCGCGGTTTCAGACTAACGGCGTCGATCTTATGATCGACGGGCTCCTTGCCGCCGGCGAAACGGCCGGTGATATCCGCGAACGTCTGTGGCAAGTTGCCTGGGCGCGCGGGTATCAAGACGTTGTCGTTCCCATTCCGGTGCCCGACGTCAAAATCGAAGGCTACTGCGTTCTCTCGCAGCCGTTCTCGGCGCGTCGCACGATGGTGTGCATCGACGACGGCGAGCAGCTCGTCGGCTTGGTCGACGACCTCGAGAGCCCGCCGATGGGAGCCAAGGTCCGGCTGCAGCCGCTCTACGGAACGTCGGCGCATTGGAGCGTCAAAACGCTCTCGGTCCTCGGCTGCGGTTTGCAAATCCGCTTCGACGACGACCACGTGGAATCGGGCTGGATCGATCGTCTCAAGAGTTGTTTGCACGTGATCCGCGAAGGCGAGATCGCCGTGCGGCGGCAGATCGAAATCGACCGGCGCAACATCGTGTTCGTGCTCCCGCCGACGCCCTTCCGGGTCGAGATGGAGAAGGCCGACAAAGAGATCCGCGATCGCGTGACCGGCGGCGGCTATACCGACGAAGAAGCGAAGGCGCTGGCGCGCGCGAAAAATAACCAGGGCGAGGCCGACAAGGTCGTGGCCGCGCGCAATAAGCGTCTCGTCGATGCGTACCGCGTCGAAGTGACGGCGTTCCGCGCTCAGATTCCGGAACTCCGCGCCGAGTTCGACAAAAAGATGGAAGCCTACGCGGAATTCCGCAAGCACATCGATCGCTGCAACGAGACCGACGGCGCCAGCCGCTCGATCACCGACGCGACGCTCCGCGCGACGACGCAGCTCGAGACGATCGAAGGCGCCGTGCTCAACGTGCGCGCGACCGACCTCGACCGGGTTGAGGAGAATCCTCGCCGCTACTTCTCCGAACTCATACAGACCATCGATCTGCTGTTCGAGCTCCTACCGAAACGACTTCAGAAGCAGACGGCCGCGACGGGCGCACACTAACCAGGACGGGCGGCCGCCGCAAGGCGCGATACTGCACCCAGCTGGTGCGCACGAGAAATCCGGCGACGACGACGTACCAGGCAAACTGCCACGTCCGCGTCGCGACCACGGCCACCACGCCCGCGGCCGCAAAGCTCAGCCCGAAGGCGATGCCTACGAGCGCCGCCGTCGCGGTCGCGCGGTCGCGGTCTCCGCGCAGGCGCCAGAGCAGGGCCCGGAGCACGCGGCCGCCATCCATCGGATAGGCGGGGATCAGGTTGAACGTGGCAAGGACGGCATTGGCGAACGTCACGTAGGCGAGGATCGCGGCCGCGCTGTCGGCATAGCGCACCGGGACGACCGGGTCGACGGCGAGCATCGCCCCGTAGGCCGCGAGCGCGATCGCAGCGCTCATCGCCGGACCGGCGAGCGCCACGAGCGCGTCGGCGAGCGGTCCCGGCGGCTCGGCTTCGAGCGTCGCCACGCCGCCGAACAGAAAGAGCGAGATCGAACTCGTCTGTACCCCGAACCGGCGAGCGGTCAGTGCGTGCGCGAGTTCGTGGACCACCACGCTCGCGAAGAGCACGAGCGCGGCAACGGCGCCGACGGCATAGGCGTCGATCCATCCGAGCACCCGCACCGGCTCGGCGTTGGCGATGGTCGCAGCGATCAGCGCATAGATCGGAAACCACGACGCATGAACGTCGAGACGGATGCCACAAAGCCGGCCGATCGGATACGCGCGGAACATCGTCCGCGTCACGTTCGCGCGACCGGCGCTATGCGGCCTGCAACTTATGGTGTGTCGTGCGTAACGACTTCGTCCAAAACGTCGAAGTTACGCTGCGCTAATTGCTCGGTCTCGGCCATCACCGACTGCAAATGCGCGGCCAGTTCTGCGCGCCGCCGCCAAGCGTCATCGACGCGCGCGATGACGTCCTTCGCCGGCGCCTTGTCGCCGGGGACGAACAACGGCGGCAACGGATAACGCAGATCGGCGAGCAGCGCGCTCACTTTAGGGTCGTACGGCACGGCGCAAAACGGCACGCCGAGCCGCGCCGCGATGATCAGCGCGTGCAAGCGCATGCCGATCACGAGCGACGCGCGGCCGATGATTTGCGCCGCTTGGCCGAGCGTCATCTCAGGTAGGAGCAGCGGCGCCGACTTGGCGCGCCGGATCACGCTGGTCGAAACGTCGGCGTCCGGCGCTCCGCCGAGCGGTATGAACGCCACCTGCGCGCCATGCTCGTTTGCTAAGCGGTCGACCGCCGCCGCCAACAGAGAGATCGTCGCTTCATTGTGCTGCCAGCGGCGCGCCGAGACGACGACCAGCGGCCCGCTGCCGGCGAGGCCCTCGGCCGCGAGGTCCAGGGGCGCCTCATCGGGCCGGAAGAGAAACACCGGATCTGCGGTGCGCTCGACGCGCACTTTGGGCAAGAGCGATGCGAGAAGCCGGCGCGAGGACTCGTCGCGAACCGTCGCCGCCGTGACGCCGCCGCAGCACGCGCGCACGACCGCCCGGCCGAAGACGTCCAGCGGCCCGATCGACTGGGCGAAGATCATCGTGCGTTTGTGGGCGCGCGTTGCAGTCCGCACGATCCCCGCATAATAGAGCAGGCTGCGCAGGCTGGTGACATTTTGGAGCAAGCCGCCGCCGCCCGAGAGGACGACGTCGGCGCGGTCGATGGCGCGGCGCACGGCCCCGAGATCCGCACGCGGCGTCGACTCGACGCCCAGGCGCGCGGCCGTCGCGGCGGGGTCGGCGCTGAGCACGTCGATCGAACCGCCCGGATAGGCGGCGCGCAAGCGCGACACGATCACGTCGAGCAGCGCTTCGTCACCTAAATTGCCGAAGCCGTAGTACCCGGAGATCAGCACCCGCGGGCCGTTCACTCAAGTCGACGCAGACGGCGGTACACGTAGATGACGGCGAGGCCGATCGCCGCGCCCAGCACGCCGCCGTTGATCACGCGCTCCGCGCCGACGAGCAGCGGCGTGTGCAGGTGAGAAAACGTATCGATGAGATCGCCCAGGCCAACGCCCACGGCGAGCACCAGCAGCCAGCCCCAGCGCCGGCGATCGGCCGGGATCAGCGCCGGAACGAGCATCAAGGCGGGCCAGGCGACGACGAACTCTTTGAAGCGCGGCCGGACTTGCAGAATCGACGTCAGGTGCGAGCGCAGCGCGAGTTCGAACGACGACGGCGCGATGTCGCTTTGGTTCCCGCTGCGTTCGAGTACGAGATACGCACCGGCAACGAGCACCACGCCGACGAGCAGTTGAATGACGCGCACCGGCTCGTCGGCGGCCGCGCGCGGTTCGAGCTTCGCCCCGAAACGATCGGTGAAGAAATACAGCCCGAGCGCGATCAGCGGCGGCAGCGCGAGCACGTACTTCACCCCGAGGAAGCGATCGATCTCCGTCATCGTGAGCGGTGTACTGATCAGACCCACGACGACGACGGCGCCGCACAGCGTGACGGCGATGCCGGTAACGAGCGCGACGAGACCGCGCACGTAGACGTTGTCGCTCTTGGGCCAGCGGCCGGGCTCGCCGCGAAACGCGGCGCTGACGGCGAGGATCCCAAGCGCGGGGAACGCCAGGCCCGCTGCGAGCGCGAGCACTTTGCGCACGAGGATGTCGTGATGACTCGCATAGCCCGCCCCGAGGAACAGCAGGTCCGCCAGCACGAGGGCCGCGATCCAGCGCATGCTCGTGACGCCGAACGCCTCGAGCACCAAGAGCAGGCTCGCCGGCACCGCCAGCGAGACGAGCGCGATCAAGAACGGGCTGATCGCGAAGAGCGCGAAGGGCGATGCCGACGCGATGCGCTTGTGGTCGGCCAGGATGCCCTGCGCCACGCGACGCACGATCTCGACGTTCGTCGCTTCGATCGAGCGGCCGTTCCACTGATGGTAGTACGGACGCAAGTAGACGACGCGGATGTTCCGCTCGTTCACGCCGAGCAGGTACCGCGCGATCACTTCTTCGGGGGTGAGTTTGTCGGCTTCGGGCTTGGCAATCGCTTGCACGCGCACGAGCCGCTCAGGCAACCGGCGCGCGAGATCGGCGTTGCCGAGCTGTTCTTGCTTGGGGTCGTAGGTCTCGACCGATCCGAAGTTCAGGTGATCCGCGGTGAGCGCGGCGGCGGCGGCGGGGATTTGGTCGGGATAGCCGAGCACTTCGTTGCGCAGACCGAAAAAAATGACCGTGCGCGCGCGCGCTCCGCGCGTCGAATCGTCGACGAGCGCGCGGATGTGCGCGGGTGAAAAGCCCTCATCGTTCTGCAAGCGCGGCACGAGCAGCAGCCCGGCGCGCTGCGCGAGCGCGACGCGGTCGAGCGGCAAGCCGAACGTCTCGGCGTCGAAGTAGTCGCTGGTCGTGCGAATCGCCCACACCACCGGCAATACCGGGCGCAGCACGCGGATCGCCCGCGGCTCGAAGCGCAGCGGCAGTTGTTCGGCGTAGCGCCGTGCAGTCGCCGCGTCGTAGGCGATCAGGTACATCGTATCGGCCCGCAGCGCGTTCGCATGCGCCAGCGCAACGAAGAGCGGATCGCCGAGCGGCGCGACCCGCGCTTGATCGAGCAGCGCACTCCCGGCGTACGCAGCGGCGTTCGGGGCCGCGGGCACGTTGGCCCCAAGTTCCTCACTCACCGCGAGCGACGTGAGCCCGGCCCGGCGCAATTCGGCGAGGAACGCCGCCTCGTTGTAATTGTAGGCCTTCGCCAGCGCACTGAAGTCGGAGTCGTCCATCACGATCTCGACGTTCCGGGCATTCGCCTCGTGCCGCTCGCGGCGGGCCGCGACGAAGAGTGCCGCCAGCAAACCGATGGCCAGCACGAGTAGGACGATTCTCCGAGAAGTCACGTCGCCGCGGTTTCGCTAGGAAAAACAACAAGGCCCGCAGAGCGAGCCTTGTTGCCGTCGCGTAGTAGGTTGCCCTACTACCGGGTGTGGGCGACGTTTATACATTTGCCGCGCGCCCACGGTCGCGGTCTATCGTCTTTGTGCTGCAGCAGAATATCAATCCTTTGCCGCTACGTCAAGTTCATGTGTGCTAGAACCGCGCTCACTTCTTCCACTGTGGCGGCCGTCGCTCAATGAACGCGTTCATACCTTCTTGAGCGTCGCTCGCGAGCGCATTTTCGCACATGAACTCCTTGGCGATTGCATAAGCCGATGCTTGGTCCCCATCGATCTGCCGGTAAAAGGCCGCCTTGCCGAGCGCCACCGTCGGCTCCGCCGCTGCAGCGATGCGTACCGCGAGCGCACGGGCGGCGGCGGCAAGTTCTCCGCTGGGCACGACACGATTGATCAAGCCCCAGTCCGCCGCCGTACGGGCATCGATCGGCTCGCCCGTGAGCAGCATCTCCATCGCTCGCTTGCGCCCGATGGAGCGTGTAAGCGCGACCATCGGCGTCGTGCAGAACAAACCGATCTTCACGCCCGGGGTGGCGAAGGTTGCTTCTTCCGCCGCTACGGCGAGGTCGCACGTTGCGACGAGCTGGCAACCGGCGGCCGTCGCGATGCCGGCTACCTCAGCAATCACGGGTTGCGGGATCGCTTGGATCGTGTCCATGAGCGCAACGCATTCGCTGAAGATCTCGTCGTACTCGGCCGCACTGCGCGCGAGCAGCTCGCGCAAATCGTGACCGGCGCTGAATGCCGGTCCGTGAGCGCGCAGGATCACCGCCCGCGTCGTGCGATCGGCGCCGATCGTCTCGAGCACTGCGCGCAATTCGCGCATCACGGCGAGCGAGAGCGCGTTGCGCTTCTGCGGCCGATCGAGCGTGATCGTCGCGATCGCATCGCGCGTCTCGAGCGCGACGCTCACTAGCGCTGCTCCGGCACCCACGGGATCACGCGTTTCTCGATCGCGCTTGCGATCGTGTAGAGGGTCGAGCCGATGATGCCCGCGGTAACGAGGCCGGCTACGGACTGGCTGATCGAAAGCGTGGTCCACGAATTCCAGATCAGGTGCCCGATACCGTTGTCGGCAACGAGAAATTCAACCGCGACCGTATTGAGCAGCGCGAGGCCGACCGAGAGTTTCACACCGCCCATGATCACCGGCAACGCCGCCGGAAACATCACGTCGAAGTACAAGTCGCGCGGGCGCGCGCCGAAACTTTTGGCCACTTCTTTGTAGATCGGCTCGACGTTGAGCACGGCGGCCATCGTGGTGATGATCATAGTGAAGAACGGCCCGAGCGAAATCAGAATCACGTTCGAGGTTTCGTTGAGCCCGACGAGGATCAGAATGATCGGGAAGAGCGCGATGCGCGGCAACGGGTAGAACGCCGCCACCAGCGGCTGCACGATCGAGCGAGTCCACGGCGAGACGCCCATCGCAAGCCCGATCAGCGTGCCCGGAATCAACCCGACAAAGAAGCCGACGAAAAAGCGCGCGAGCGTGGTACCGGCCTGCGGCAGCAAGACGCCGCTCTGAATCAGCTGCACGATCGTCGCCGCAATCACGGTCGGCGGCGCGAGAATACGCCGGTCCACGATATTGGTGCGCGAGCAGATTTCCCACACGATCAAGACCACCAGCGGACTGACGATCACCATCAAGCGATCGCGCTGCTGCGCGGTCATCTTTTTCTTGGGCACAGATTTACGCGCTGACGTCACTGGCGGTCTCCCGTTCGCGCAGCGTGAGGACTTCTTCGCGCAAGGCCGTCCAAATACGGCTGCGGATATCGAAGAACGCTTCGTTCGACTGCATGTCGAGCACGTTGCGCGGCCGCGGCAGGTCGATGTCGACCACCGTTTTGATCGTGCCCGGGCGGTTGGTCATCACGATCACGCGGTCGCCGAGCACGATCGCCTCATCGAGGCTGTGCGTGATGTACACGACGGTTTTGTGCGAGCCGTCCCACAGGCGCAGCAGATCTTCTTGCACCAGCAGTTTGGTCTGTTCGTCCAAGCTGGCCAGCGGTTCGTCCATCAGCAAGATCGCGGGATCGTTGGCGAACGCGCGCGCGATGTTCACGCGCTGGCGCATGCCGCCGGAGAGCTGGCGCGGATAGGCATCGGCAAAAGGCGTGAGCCCCAGCATGTCGAGGTAGCGGCGCGCTTCCGCATCGCGTTCGCGGCGGCCGACGCCGCGTACTTTGAGCCCGAAGCCCGTGTTTTGGAGCACGCTCATCCACGGGAAGATGCCTTGTTCTTGAAACACCACGCTGCGCAGCGGCTTCCCGTCGTGCGCGATCGAGAAATCGACCTCGCCGTCGGTCGGCTGCTCGAGCCCGGCGATGATGCGCAGCAAGGTCGTCTTCCCGCAACCGCTCGGCCCGACGATGCAGAGAAACTGCCCCTCCGGAATCGTCAAATAGACGGGGTCGAGCGCGCGGATGTCGCCGTGAACGCCGGCGAACGTCTTGGTAATGCCGCGAACGGCGATCTTGCCGGGCACGCGCGCTACTTCAGCGCTCCGCCGAACGAGCTCGAGGTAGCCCAGCCGCTGCCGGTCCACTGCATCATGACGACGGCATCGAGACCAACGCCGCGTTGCGGCACTTTGGTGAAGTCGTACATGCCGAGGATGCCCGGATAGTCTTTCAATCCGGCGATGTAATCGCGAACCTGTGCGCCGGTGGCGGTGGGGCCGAGTTTGCGCAGCGCTTCCACCGCCATCATGCCGGTGTCCCACGGCAGCCCGGTCTGCAAATCGGGCGTGACGCCCGCGGCTTTCATGGCTGCGTAGTACACGTCTTGCGCATGCTTGACGCGCGGATTCTGTGCGATGCCCGCGGCGTAGGTGACGCCGGCGAAGTACAACGTCTTGGGCATGAAGGCGCCGTACTGTTCGAGTTGTTTTGCCACCATGTTCGCGCTCGTCGAGAGCACCGGGACGTCCAGCCCGATGTCTTGCACGGCGCGCAAGCCGGTGGCGAACGGCGTGCCCGGCGCCCAAATGATCAAGGCTTGCGGCCCGGCGGCCTTGATGCGCGTTACCTGCGCCGTCGCGGTGACGTCGCTGCCGTTGTAGCGCTCCGTTGCGACGAGCGACATGCCGCTGTTCTCCGGCAGCTTCAACGCTTCGGCCGTATCGTTCACGCCGTCTTGGCCGGAGGCATCTTGCGATGCCAGCAACGCAAACTTCTTCCAGCCCTTTTCACGGAAGAAACGGACGGTCGCGATCAGCAGATCTTTGGTGCTCGCGCTGGTCGAGAACACGTACGAACCCTTGGGCGGGAAAATGGCGGGCGAGAAACACCAGTTGACCGGACCCGATTCGAACACGGGCGCGAGCGCCTGGCACATCGCCGAGAGCGACGATCCCAGAACGATCGGCGACTGCGTTTGCGCCTGCGTGCCGAGTTGCTTTGCCACGGCCGGGCTCGTCTGGTCGTCGAGGTAGTCGAACTTCACCGGGCGGCCTTTGATGCCGCCTTCCTTGTTCACGACGTCCGCCAGAATCTGCATCGTCTTCTGGTGCGTCTGGCCGATGAACGCGCCGGGACCGGTCAACGGCAGGATGACCGGAATCGTTACGGGCGGCGCATCGGCGGCGTTCGCGACCGATCCGAGCAGCATCGCCGCAGCGGAAAATGCGGCCAACGCGCCGGCAGTCAAACGACGCAATTTCATAGAGCGCAGTTTTGCGCGCGGCGGCAGAGTGCCTTCGTTCCTAGCGCAACGCGCTGGAAAGAAGTTCCGTTCCCCGCTCGGCGAGGATCATGTCCTCGACCATCCGGCGGCCGCGCAGGGGACCGGCGTCGGCTTGCGCGGAGAGATCGTGTTGCAGCGGACCGCGGTCGATCATGCGCTCGTTGGCTTCGATCGCATCGATATCTTCGAGCACGCCGAGCCGCCAGCCGGCGCGCAACTGCTCCGTGAGTTCCTCATCGCCTTGACCGAACGAACGCGTGAAGCCCCAGAAATAGTGCGACGTGACCGGCGTTTCCGGCGTCGCGATGTGGAAGACGCGAAACTCGCCGAACAGCCGCCCGCCGGGTTGGCCGCTCGCTCCGGCTTCGTAGAAGCTCGAACCCGATGAGAGAAACGCGGGCGGGTAGAAATCGGTGCTCAGCACGCGTTCGACCGGACCGTCGAGACCGAGCACGCGGGTGTGAAACGGCGTCGGGTTCGGTTCGGCGACGGTGCGTTGCGAGTGCAGATAGCGGCCGCGATCTTCAACCTCGATCGGCGCCGCGGCGATGCCGCTCGTGCCGATGGTTGCCGCATGCACGAACGTGACGTGGGTGAGATCGAGAACGTTTTCGTTCATCAGTTGGAAGCGGCCGGCCAGCGGCTCGACGCCGCCGATCGATGCCTGCCAGGCAGAGTTCTCGAGATGCAGCGCGGCGTGGTCGGGGATGAGCGAGGTATCGGCCAGCGCCGGATCGCCCATCCAGATCCACAGCCATTGCCACTTCTCCACCAGCGGATACGTGCGCAGCTTGAACCCCGCCGGCACGTACTGTTCTTGCGAGGGAATGCGCGTGCAGGCACCGCTGCAGTCGAACGTCCAGCCGTGATACCCGCACTGCAGCGCATCGCCGACGACCGCGGCGCGCACCATCGGAAAGCGGCGGTGCGGGCAGCGCCCGGCGACGGCGACCGCAGCGCCCGCCCCGGTGCGGTACAAGACCACCGGCTCGTCGAGCAGGGTCCGCTCCATCGGGGTGCGGCTGACCTCGTGGCTGAAAGCAGCGATATACCACTGGTTCCGCGGGTAGCTCTGGGTCGTTTTGAACGGATACACGGCTGCCCTCAATTCGACTGTGATATATAATTATAACGTGCTCGACTTTATAAGATTGTCCTTCTCCGCGTGACCGCCGGACTTCGCGAGCGGCAAAAGACCGAGCGCCGGCGCCGGATCGAGGTCGCCGCCCGGGCGGTGTTCCGCGAGAAGGGCTACGACGCGGCCACGACCCGCGAGATCGCCGAGCGCGCCGAGGTGAGCATCGGGACGCTCTTTGCCTACGCCGCCGACAAGCGCGACCTGCTAACGATGGTCTATCGCGACGAGCTGCACGAGCTCACCGCAGCGACCTTCGCCCGGGTGCCGGCCGGAGCGCCGTTCCTCACCCAGTTGCTCCACGTGCTCGAACCGCGCTACATCTACTGGAGCGCCGATCCGGCGCTGGCGCGACATGCCGTACGCGAAACGTTCGCAGCGATCTACCCCGCCGCCGGACCATCGCCCGCCGGGGCCCAAGCGCCGCCCGATCAGTTTTTGCGCGCACAGCTGGCCGCGCTCGTGGGCACAAATCAAGCCGCGGGCCGGCTGGCCCGGGGCGACGATGCGGAACTCGTAGCCCGCGTCATCCTGGACATCTATCTCAGCGAGAACCGCGCGTGGCTAGCGGAGGAACGGCCGGAGCTCGCCGCCGGCATCGCCCGGCTGCGGGCCGCATTGGAGCTCGCGCTTCGCGCTCTCGTTATAGACTAACGTGACTTTGGCGGCGTTCCGGCCGCGCATGATCGAATATCAGTTTCGAAGTGAAGCCCTTTGCCATGAACACCGCGATGACGTTTGCTTCCTCGAGCGCTTTACGTTCGGGCGGCTTCTTCGAGATCCGTCTATCACCAGTAACGACGATCCAGCCCTTCCGTCCGACTTCGGGAGGCCAATCCACATCAGGTGTTTCTGGGGCGAAATCGTCCTGGAGTTGGGGCGGGAACGTGTTGTCGAAAAAGAACGTTACGCCGCGTCGCGGAGGGTCTCTTCATATTCGATCGCCGTATCAAACTCGTTCCGCGTGACGTCATACCAGGCTGCAATTCGGTCAGGATCTTCCCCCGCCTTATGCATCGCATATAGGGCGAATGTCGGTGTTCCCGTTCGGACTACGATTGGTCGACCAAATGCGCGACGAGCATCAAGAAGCACGGGTCGCTCGCGCCCCAAGGGCCAGTACGTGGCCGCAAAGCCATTCTCGTAATCGACATTCTTACGAAAGAACGGCTCCACGAGATCCTTAAAAGCGATCTGACTCTTAGATAATTCCAACTTTAGGCGATTCGCCGGAACCTCGGGCATTGGCAGGTCCGCAAAAACGCCGCGCCCATCTGTGTTGAGTCGTTCAGTTGCGAAGGGATATTCGGTCTTAAATAAGACCTGCGCTCGTCCTCGCGCCTCGCGAATGACGGGCATAGAAACGCCCTCACGCCGAAAGAATGCGATCACGAAAAGTTCCATAAGTTCGTGGAACGACAGTACGCGTTCCTCAAGCTCATCAATCTCGCCGGGTACGACTGCCGCAGAAAAGCGCTCCTCGTCCGCTGCGGAATACCAATACCCCGCGGCCCGGCGACGGAGCTTACCATATGGAACGTGCAGAAGCATCGCCGCATCTCGCAGCGAGTAGCTTCCAACCCCAATCGCCGTCTTTTGGCGAGGCGTCGTGGTTCTCATACTACCTAGAAGATTGCGTCAGAGGCGGGGGGTTGCGCCTCCAGGGTATCAGTGAGCGCCTTTCAACCTTCGAACAGGCCAGCCGCGGTCGGTACGCGGCCCTTCCCGAAGCCGTCAGCGTATGGCCGCGTTCCGACCGCGCATCATCAGCAACGCCCACATCCGGAAATACATCCAGTTCCGCTGGAACGGCCGGCGCATCGCCGGCGTCGTCGATCTCGTCAACATGCGCGAATAGCTGGAACCATCTGTCAAGGGGCGTGCGCCGTGAGCGCGCAGGCGCGAAGTTACTCGGTTCCATACTGCTTACACCAGCAGCTTATCCGGCGTGATGGGCAAGTCGCGGATGCGCTTGCCGGTCGCGTGATAGACGGCGTTGGCAATGGCCGCGGCCGCGCCGACGATACCGATCTCGCCGATCCCCTTGACGCCGATCTCGTTGACGTGCGGATCGACTTCTTCGACCAGAATCGCTTCGGTCGCCGGCACGTCGGCGTGCACGGGCAGCAGATACTCCGAGAGGTTGGCATTCATCACCCGGCCCGTGCGATCGTCGCGGCGCGTCTCTTCGAGGAGTGCCATGCCGAGGCCAAACGTCATCCCGCCGATGTACTGGCTGTGCGCGAGCTTCGCGTTGAGAATCCGGCCCGCGGCGAACGCACCGAGTTGCCGCACCACGCGCACGGTGCCGAGATCCGGATCGACGCGCACCTCGGCGAACTGCGCGCCGAACGCGTGCATCGCGTATTGCTTCTTCTCATCGCCCGGTTTCGCGTCGGCGCGGCCTTCAACCATCACGTTACCGCTGCGCTCGACGATCGCGGCATACGTTTCGCCGCGACTCGGATCGGCCTTGAGGAACAGCCGTCCATCTTTTGCATCGAGCGCTTCTGGCGCGGCGCCGGCAAGCGGCGAACGCGGGTCGGCGATGGCCAGCGCAGCAACCTTATTGCGCGCATCGAGCGCGGCGAGTTTCACCGCCGACCCAACGCTGGCCGTGAGCTGCGAGCCGCCGGCATTCGGCGCGTTCGGCATGCGCGTATCGCCGAGACCGAACGTGATGCGTTCGACCGGAATGCCGAGCGCCTCCGCCGCGACTTGACTGAACGCAGTGTAGGAACCCGTACCGATATCGACGCCGCCGCTCTGCACGATCGCGTTCCCGAAGGCGTCGATGCGCGCGAGCGCCGATGCCGCGCTGCGATTGGTCGGATACGTGGCGCTCGCCATGCCCAGGCCCACGAACATGCGGCCGTCGCGCATCGAACCCGGCGCGGGGGTGCGGCGGCTCCAGCCGAACGCGTCGGCGCCGGCGCGATAGCACTCGCGCAGCGACTTGCTCGAGAACGGCAGCTTCGCGTCTTGATCCATGTCGGCGTAGTTGCGCAGGCGCAATTCGATCGGATCGAGGTTCGTCGCTATCGCGAGTTCGTCCATCGCCGATTCCAGCGCAAACGAACCGGTCGATTCACCCGGCGCGCGCATGTACGTCGGCGTGCCCACGTTCAGCTTGGTCACGCGGTGCGTCACCAGCAGCGCCGGCGAAGTATAGAGCATCGTCGTGAGGATCCCCGACGATTCAACGAACTCGTCAATCTGCGAGGTCTGACCTTGGACTTCGTGGATCGTACTGACCAGCCGGCCGTCGGCGCCCGCGCCGAGCGCGACGCGCTGGATCGTGGGCGAGCGGTAACCGACGGAACCCCACATCTGCGGACGCCAAATCGCGATCTTCACCGCCCGGCCGATCATCTTCGCAGCCATGGCGGTCAGGATGGTGTGCGGCCAGGCCGAACCTTTGCCGCCGAAGCCGCCGCCGATGAACTTCGCGATCACACGGACGTTCTCGGGCGGAATACCGAACATGCCGGCCAAACGCGTGCGCACACCGAAGACGCCTTGCGAGGCATCGTACACCGTGAGCGAGTCGCCGTCCCAACGCGCGATCGTCGCGTGCGGCTCCATCGGGTTGTGGTGTTCGGCCGGCGTCGTATAGACGTGGTCGACGCGCACGGCCGCCGCCGCGAGCGCAGCGGCCGCGTCGCCGCGTACCGTGTCGGCATCCTTGCCGTGCACCGCCTTCGGTTTGTAGGGCGTGCCCATCGCAAACGTGGTTTGCGGGCGCTCGCGGTCGTAGTGCACGATGACGAGCGAAGCCGCGTGCTGCGCGCGTTCGAACGTGTCGGCGAGCACCACCGCTACCGGTTGGCGATCGTAGGCGATGATGTCGCTTTGCAGCACCATCGGGCCCTTGTCGACGCCCGCCTTGTCGTCGGCGGTGACGACGTGGGGCGCATTCCGGTGGGTCATCACGGCGAGGACGCCCGGCTCGCGCATCGCCCGCGACGTGTCGATGTCGCGGATGCGGCCGCTCGCGACCGTGCTGAGGACCATGAAGCCATAGGCAACGCCCGGCATCGGCCACTCGGCCGAATACTTCGCCGCGCCGGTGACTTTCAAGTGCCCGTCGACCCGGTCGAGCGGCGCTCCGATATTCGCGGTCATGCCAGACCTCCGGCGTGTTCGAGGGCGCGGACGACCGTGCGCCGCGTCAGCGTGAGTTTGAAGTCGTTCTTGCCATAGCCGCGCATACCCGAAGCCGCCGCGACGCCGGCCGCGGCGAAGGTTTCGGGCGTGGGCGGGCGGCCGGTCAGCGCCGCTTCGGCGGCGTGCGAGCGCCACGGCTTCGGGGCGACGCCGCCGATGCCGATGCGCGCGTCGCGGATCACGCCGTCCGTCACGTGCAGCGACGCGGCGACCGACACCAGCGCGAACTCATACGACGCGCGGTCGCGGACCTTTACGTACACCGAATTGCGCGCCAAGGCGCTAGCCGGTAACTCGATCGCTTCGATCAAGTCGCCGTGTTCGAGGACCGTCTCTCGATTGGGCGTGGCGCCGGGCAGCACGTGAAAGTCGCCGATCGGGATCGTGCGCAACCCGCCGGCGCCGCGCACGTGCACCAGCGCATCGACGGCCAGCAGCGCCACGGCGAAATCCGAGGGATGCGTGCAGATGCAGTTCTCGCTCGTGCCGATCACGGCGTGGTTGCGATTCTGACCCGCGATTGCCGCGCAGCCGTTACCCGGAGTGCGCTTGTTGCAGGCTTGCGAGACATCGCGGAAATACGCGCAGCGCGTGCGCTGCATGATGTTTCCGCCGATCGTGGCCATGTTGCGCAGTTGCGGCGACGCACCGGCGAGCAGCGCCTGCGAGACCGCCGGAAAACCGCTCTTGACCGGCGCCGCATCGGCGACGTCGGCCATCGTGGAGAGGGCGCCGAGGCGCACGCCGTGCGGACCGGCATCAATGGTCCGTAGCGGCAAGTGCGTGATGTCGAGCAGCAGCGTCGGCTGCTCGACGTCGTCTTTCATCAGATCGAGGATGTTCGTGCCGCCGGCGATATACCGCATCCCGCGATCGCCCAGCAGCGCCGTCACGGCCGAGCCGGCGTCCGCCGCCTGCGCGTAGCGAAACGGGTTCACGCCTGCCCTCCGGCCACGGATTGCACGGCGGCGATGATATTCGGATACGCACCGCAGCGGCAAATATTGCCGCTCATCCACTCGCGTACGCTGGCGTCGCCGGTCGGACGCTTTTCGTTCACCAGCGCCACCGCCGACATGATTTGTCCGGGCGTGCAGTAGCCGCACTGGAACCCGTCGTGCGCGATAAACGCCGCCTGCATCGGGTGTAGCTGATCGCCGTTCGCGAGTCCCTCGATCGTCGTGACGGCGCGGCCTTGCGTCATGATCGCCAGGGTAAAGCACGCGTTGACACGCTTGCCGTCCACCAGCACGGTGCATGCGCCGCAGGTGCCCTGGTCGCAGCCCTTTTTGGTGCCGGTCAGATTCAGCCGCTCGCGCAACGCATCGAGCAGCGTCACGCGCGGTTCGAGCGCCAGCGTATGCGGCCGGCCATTGATGTTCAGCGTCATGGTCACCGGTTGCGGGCCGCGTGCCGCAATCGTGACGCTTGCCGCGGCGGCGGCCGGAAAGAGCCGGGCGCCGTGCAATCCTGCGATGACGGCGGCGCTGCCGGCCGCACGCACCAGAAATCTCCGCCGGGTGGGCTTACGCGAGTCGATCATGTGCGGCGACCTTCAGAATGCAGAGGCGTTACTCTACCCGCGCGACTCGGCACGCTAACCGCAACCAAGCGCCAATTAGAGGTGCTGCACGCGGCGGCGCCGCATGTTCTCTTTCAATGTCGCGGAAAACCGCGCTGCGTGTCGATGAAGACACCAACCAACGCCCAGCGCGCGTCCCATCTAAGTCCCGCGGTCGCCGAAATTCAACCGACGGACAACTCGTCGGCGAGGTGATCGCCATCGCATTCGACCGCTGCGAAGCGCTCGCTGCGGATGCCGCTTGCGGCGCGCGGCCCGACGCACTCTGCACCGGCTGCGGCACCGCGCGTTGCGCGGATCACTGCTTCGGCAGCGACGACGATCGGCATTGCTCCACGTGTGCGGCGTCGATGCTGACGCTGGCGACCGCGCCCTTCGACGCGGTGCTCGACACGCGGCTCCGGCTCGTTACCGTTCCGCGCTTCTAGACTTCTGGTCCGCGCTTCTAGACTTCTGGCGGCCCGAGCCGCCCCAGTCGAGCACGTTGGCCACCATTGCCGGCCGGTTGCGCGAGCCGGTCTTGCTCAGGAGCCGTTTGTAGTAACCTTGCACCGTGGTCTCGGCGATCTTGAGCGCGTGCGCGGTCTCCGCCGCGCTGGCCCCTTCGAGGATCATCGCCAGCACGTCGATCTCGCGCGGCGTGAGCTGATACTTCCGGGTGGCACGCGAGAGGGAATCGCCGCCGCGAAAATACTCGACGCTGACCGCAAACAAACTGTGGTCGGGCCCGTCGAGGCGCGTGACGCGCACGAACCGCTGCGCATCGAGAAATGCAATGCGCGAGTGACGAACGTTTTCGCGCACGCAATGTTCGACCAGCGTTTCGACGACGGCGTCGACATCGACGCGCAGCCGCATACGGTCGTCGCTCAGCAGCAAGCGCAGTTCGTGTTCGGTCGGATCGATCGAATCGAGCAGCACGCGGCGATCCCCGTCGACGATGATCAGTTTCATGCGCTGGCGCTTCGAAGCTACTTCGACGTGTCGCTGGTGTTCGATTCCGGCCGGTGCGGAGGCGTGGGTGCTCATGACATCCCGTCTGGAAAGAGCTTGCGTGTTGCTTCTTCTCATCAAAGTATACTGAGAAAGACTCTCGGTTGTCGACGTATTGGCCATTTGGGGCTGTGAGGCTTTTGTTACAATGGCCGATTACACGTTACTTACAAATGCCAGACCGGGCACAGGAAATCGCATTTCTCAGGGCCGTCGCACGGACAGAAGTTTCGTCCCGCCGCCTGCGCGCCGATAAAAGCGATCCGTGTGTGGGCACGAAGGCTATATTCAGATGAAGATTGCGTGCGTAGCCACGGGTTGGTATCCGCAACAACCGGGCGGTCTCGAGAAGTACGTTTACGGCATGACGCACGCGCTACTGCGCGCCGGCGATGCGGTGGATCTGTTCGTGACGGGGCAACCCCATCTCGATGGCGAGCGCGCACGCGCCTTTTCGATCGGCACGCCCGGTGATTCGTTGTTGAAGCGCATGTTCGACGCACGCCGAACATTCAGTACTTCCTTTCGCGAACCATACGACGTGATAAACCTGCACTTTGCCATGAACGCTTTACCTTTGATCCCGTTCATCCGTCATCGCACGCCACGCGTCGTCCACTTTCACGGTCCGTGGGCGGCGGAAAGCCGCGCCGAAGGTGGCAGCGCTCGCTCGGCAGCCGTCAAAGCAGCACTGGAGCGTTTCGTATACCAGCGCGCCGACAGCTTCATCGTGCTGAGCACTGCATTTAAGCACCTGCTTGCCGGATACGGCGTGGATCCGGCCCGCATCAACGTAATCCCGATGGGGATCGATTGCGACTTTTTTCAACCGGCGAACGATCGCCGCGCCGTGCGCGAAGCTCTGAATTGGCCAATGGATGCAACGATTTTCTTCACTGCGCGCCGCCTGATTAATCGCGTCGGTTTGCTCGAATTCATCGAAGCTGCGAGCCGCTTGCGCGACACGCATCCGAATTTCTCGATCAAGATCGCGGGCAAGGGGCCGCTTCGTCCTGAGTTGGAGCGCGCGATCGCAGAGTTCGGTTTGACGGATGTCGTCGAATTGCTGGGCTTCGTAGATGAAGGCGCATTAGTGAGCTGCTACCAAGCGGCAGACGTCACCGTACTTCCGACGCAGTCGCTCGAGGGATTCGGCACCATCATCAGCGAGTCGCTTGCCTGCGGAACGCCGGTAATCGTTACGCCGGTCGGCGGCATGCCCGAAGCGGTCGCACCACTTAGTGAAGATCTGATTACAGCTTCCGCTTCAGCGGCGGATATTGCAGAACGCATGGACGCCGTGCTGCGCGGAACGTTGTCGCTGCCCGATCACGATGCGTGTCGCGCGTATGCCGTCGATCGTTTCGATTGGGATGTCGTATACAACGATATCCGATCCGTTTTTGCCACGACACAAACTTAACAACGTTAACGTAACCAAAACATTTCCCAAATTCCGTGCACGCGTTACGAGTGAACTGAAGAATCCAACGCACGTTACGACACGTCGCGAAAGATACTTGCGCGAAATACCCCCACTTTGGTGTCTAGTCGGGCGCTCCGCGACACAGTAACGTAACGAGTGTCGCTAACCCGCGAACGTGGCGGCGCGCATCGCGCTTATCTCCCGTTCGCACCATACGCATACAAAGAAGAGGTCGCTCGACGTGTTCATTGGACGCGCCCACCGCACGGCGCTAGCATCGCTATTCGCCCTGACATTCACGCTCGCCGCGGTCGCACCGGCATTTGCCGCGATCAGTTCGGGGGATACGCTTTTCGTCCGCGTGTGGAACCATCCGGAACTTTCCATGCAAGTAACGGTGGACTCGAGCGGCAGCGTTCGAGTTCCGCTCTCGGGCGTCGTCGCCGTCGGCGGCCTCGACGAGGCAGCCGCGGCGAAGAAGCTGACCGACGCGTTGCGGCCCTACGTCGTCTACCCCGCAGTCGACGTTCAGACGATCGAACAGGGCAAGATGCTCTTCGTCTCCGGCGGCCCGGGCGGCACGCTCAAGTATTCGCCCGGCGAAACGCTCGCCGCGGCGATCGCCGACGTGATGCAAACCGGCAACGAGACGACGCAGTCGCTCAACGAAGCCGGCCAGAGCCTCACGAAGGTGAACGGCGCGAACGCAGCGATCCGTACGCGCATCGATTTGCGGAACGTCAAACTGCAGCGCGACGGCCGCCAAGTCGGCCTCTTCGACACCGTAGCTTTTAGCGAGAACGGCGATACCGGACCCGTGCTCCAGCCCGGCGACACCATCGTCTTCTCGTATAAGCCGATCGAAGTTCGCGTTAACGGCGACGTGGCTCAACCCGGTGCGACCTATCTTTCAAAGACGCAGTCGCTCTCCGAGGCGATCTCGCAAGCCGGCGGTCTCCTCCCGACGGCGGCTTCGAACCACGTACTGCTGCAGCGCGACGGCACCACCCGCTCGCTCGCACTCGGCGATCCCGCCTTTAGCGCGCCGGCCCAATCCGGCGATATCGTCACCGTTCCCGGCGCTACGCGCGTCAACGTCGTCGGCACGGTCGTCAATCCGGGCCTCGTCTCATTGAAGACGGATCCGTCGCTCCTCAGTGCGATGTACACGGCCGGCGGCCCGACGAAATGGGCCGATCTCAAGAACGTACAGATCGTTCGCGGCAGCACCAAGACGTCGTACAACGTCACGGCGTTGACCCACGGCGACATCTCGCAGAATCCGGCGCTGCAAGACGGCGACACGGTCGTCGTACCGCAAAATCACAGCATCGACTGGTCCGGGATCTTCGGAATCCTCGGTGGCGTCGCCGCCGGACTTGCGAGCCGCGTGCCGTTGTGATCGCTCAACCGATAGCCGCCCTGACGTACAAGCACAGTCACGGACGCCGGCGCGCCCGCCGCATCTTCGACGCCGCTGTGGCGACCATCGCACTGCTCGCCGCAGCGCCGGTTCTCGCTCTAGCCTGCGCCGGAATCCTGATCGAAGACGGCGGCCCGATCTTTTTCAAGCAGCAGCGCGCCGGCCGCTTCGAGCGTCTCTTCACGATCTACAAACTGCGCACGATGCGCACGGCGGATTGCGTCGACCGCTCGTCCCCGAGCACGGCGGGCGATCCGCGCGTCACGCGCATCGGCCGCATCTTGCGCAAGACGTCGATCGACGAGTTGCCGCAGCTGATCAACGTGATCCGCGGCGACATGACGCTGGTCGGTCCGCGTCCCGAAATGCCGCTCATGATCGAGCGCTACGAGAGCTGGCAGCATATGCGGCATCTCGTCACGCCGGGTCTCACCTGCATCTGGCAGACCACTAGCCGTTCCGACATTCCCTTGCACCGTCCCGAAGCCACCGCTTTAGACCTCGACTACATCCGCAACGCATCACCGAAACTCGACGGCGCCCTGCTCGCGCAGACCGTCGTATCGGTACTTCGCTTCAAAGGAGCGTACTAAGCCGTGAATCGTTCGATCTGCACCATCGGTACCGGTTACGTCGGCATGGCGTCGATGGTTGGGCTTGCCGAGCTTGGCTGGGCCGTCAACGGCTACGACATCATGCCGGAACGCATTCGTAAGCTGCAAAACGGCGTCGCGCCCTATCGCGAAGCCGGCATCGAGGATGCGCTCCACAAGCACCTCGGCAACGGGCGCCTGGCCTTCTTCGAATCGCTCGAAGAAGCCACGCGCGGTACGGACCTCATCATTGTGGCCGTCGGCACGCCGGCGCGCGACGACGGTTCGGCCGATCTCTCGGCGCTCTACATTGCGGTGGAAGAACTCGCAAAGCTCAAGTTCGCCAGCTGGCCGACGGTCGTCATCCGTTCGACCGTGCCGCCCGGTACGAGTGACAAACTCGCGAAATTGGTCGAAGGCTGGGGCGAACTGGTCTACGCACCGGAGTTCTTGCGCGAAGGATCGGCCGTGTACGACTTCCTGCACCCCGATCGCATCGTGGTCGGATCGGAAAGCGCGGGCGCGGCCGTTCCCTACGTCAAGCTGTTCGAATCGCTACAGAAACCCGTGCTGTTCACCTCGCGCAGCAATGCCGAATTGATCAAGTGCGGCTCGAACGCGTTTCTCGCGCTCAAGATCAGCTTTGCAAACGAAATCGCCAACCTGTGCGACGTTCTCGGCGCCACGTCGGACGATGTGCTGCGCGGCATCGGTTACGACCGCCGTATCGGTTCCCAATTCCTCAACCCCGGGATCGGCTTCGGCGGACCGTGCTTTGAAAAAGACGTCAAGAGCATCGAGCACGTCGCCGCAACGCACAACATGGGGCGCGAGCTCTTTTCCGCGACGCTGCGCGTCAACGAAGCGCAGCAGAAGCGCATCGCCGACCTCGTCGAGGATGCCGTCGGTTCGCTCGAAGGGCTGACCGTGGGCGTGTGGGGCCTGGCCTTTAAGGCCGGCACCGACGACGTTCGCGACTCGCTTGCGCTACGCATCATCGACATGCTCGCCGAGCGAGGCGCAACCATCGTTGCGTACGACCCGGCCGTGCACGTCACGACCTTGCCCAAGGGCAGCCGCCTCGTGCAGACGGCACTCGAAGCCGCCAACGCCGACGTGTTGCTCGTTCTCACCGAATGGCCCGAATTCCAGGCGATCCCGCCGCAGACGTACGCCTCGCTGATTCGGCGGCGTATGGTGATCGACGGTCGCAACGTGCTCGACGCCGAGCGCGTGATTTGCGCCGGCCTCACCTACCGCGGCGTCGGACGCCCGATCACGAGCAATGCCGAGCCCCTGCTGCTGGCTTCCGCCCTCTAGGAACGACATACTATGACACCACAACGCTTTTTCAACACTCTCAAGCGGCGCTCGATCTTCGTCTGGTCGGTGCTCGCCGTCGGCCTCGCGCTGATGTATTCGTTCCGCGGACTCGTGCCGAGCAGCTTCGCCGGCGTCGCCCATGTCGTGCTCGTCGCGGAAAGCGGCGCGCGCGATCCTTCGGTGAGCATCGTCGATCTGCCGTCGATTGCGACCAGCACGGTCGTGCTGCAGCGCGTTCGCAACTCGCTCAAGCTGCCGATCTCCTTGATCAACCTCAAGCAAAACGTTTCGGCCAGCGTCCTCGGACGCTCGTCGATCATGGCCGTCGGGTTCCACGACCAGTCGGCCGAACGCGCCATCGACGTTTCCAACGCCGTCGCCGACGAACTCTCGCGCTATTACGACGAGATCTCGACGCAACGCTACGACGTCAACGTCAATCGCCTCTCGACCGAACTAGCGGGCGAAGCGAACAAGATGCGGGCGATCGACACGGCGATGAGCAGCGTCGTTGCGGCGAACCCATTCGTCGTTTCGGACAAGTCGATCGACAACATCACGACCGAAATCTCGACCCTCGACGAACAGCGCGCCGTGGCCCTCGCACAACTGCAGGGTGACCAAGCGCTGGCGGCAACCTCGGCCGGCGGTCCGCTGCGCTCGCAAACCGCGCAGCACGAGATTCTCGCCGGCGATCCGGCCTACGTTGCGGCACGCACCGCCGCGGCCCGCGATAGCGCGCAGCTCGTCAGCGACCGCGCCACCTACACGCAATCGTTCCCGGGTCTGCCCGGCGAGCTCGCGAAGGTGCAGAGCGAGTCCGATGCACTCAAGCGCGAGGCGACGCGCGCGCTCAGCGATCCCAACGCCTACAGCCCTTCGGCCGCGGGCACGCTCGCCCAGCACACGCGCCAGCTGGCCATCGTGGCCGGCGACGTCGCCCGGCTCAACCAGCTCGACGAGTTGGTTGCGAACGCCAAGTCCACGCTCGGCGCCGTGCCGACGATCGGTGCTAAGTATTCGCAGCTGAGCGCCGAGCGCACCGCGATGGAGACCGAGTACGCAGCGCTCGCCACCCGGCGCGCCAACGCCCTCGCCAACCGCGCCGAAGCGTCGTCGCTCGGCAGCGTGGTCGTCCTCGACCGCGCCATTAAAGCGGACACGCAGCTCGCCGGCGGCCGCACGCGTGCGGCGGTCGTCGCCTTCATCCTCGTCCTCGCACTTGCCGTCGGCACCGCGTTCCTGGTCGAATCGCTCGACCCGCGCATTCGCCGGCCGGAAGAAATCGAAGAACTCTACGGCATTCCCGTCGTCGCGACGTTTGGATCGAAAGCATGAAACATCGGATAGCCACGGATTCAATGGCGCGCGAGTTCCGTTTGCTGCGCAACCGTATCGAAGCGGAGATTCACGCCCCGGCCGTGTTGCTCGTCACCTCGGCGACCGAACGCGACGGCGCGGGGCTGACCGCCTACGGCCTTGCCGAGTCGCTGAGCAAAACCCACCAGCGCACGGCACTGCTCACGACGTCGGCAACGGTACTCAACGCTCCCGACTGGTCCACCCCCGCCACGCCGACGCTCCGCCGCCGGGCGAGCGATCGGCTTGACGCCGGCAAGATCCTCGTTGAGGGCGGCCTCTCGGTCGTCTCGGTATCGCACGAGCGTTTGGCGACGATCTCGCGCAGCAGCATCGCAACGCTCGTCCAAGGACTGCGCAGCGAACACGACTACGTCGTGATCGACGGCGGCGGGCTGCCGGACAATACGTTCGGGCTGCTGCTACTCGCATCGGCCGACGCCGTTTTGGTATCGTTCCTGGCCGGCCGGCAGTTGCTGCCGGCGGACCGCACGATGCTCGACACACTGGAGAAATCCGAAGCGAAGATGCTCGGCGTCGTGATGAACGAGCAACTCGTAATCGACCACTTCAACGACACGGTGCCGAAAAAAGAACCCGGCGTCGAGCGCATCACCGTGACCGAAAAGCCACCCATGGCACTCGGGCAGCGGCTCGAAGTCGCACTCCAACGCATAGGGAAATCATTCTGATGCTGAACCTCGTTACGGGCGGCGCCGGCTTTCTCGGAAGCCACCTCTCGAACGCCTTGGTCGATGCCGGCGAAGACGTCATTATCGTCGACAACCTCTCCTCGGGCCACGTGCGCAATCTCGAACACGCCGTGTCATCCGGGCACGCCACGTTCATCTACGGCGACGTCGCCGTCTCCGCCGCGGAACTCGGCGTGCTCTTGCGCGACGCCTTAGCCGGACGCTCCGTCGATCGTATCTGGCATCTCGCCTCCCCGGCGAGCCCGGACGCCTACGGCGCGCATCCCTGGGAGACGCTGCTGGTGAACGGCATGGCGACGATGTCGCTCATCGATTTCGCCTTGCAGCACAAGGCCCGTTTTCTCTATACGTCGACGTCGGAAATCTACGGCGATCCGCTCGTTCACCCGCAACCGGAATCGTACTTCGGCAACGTCGACCCGATCGGTCCGCGCAGCTGCTACGACGAAGGCAAACGCTTCGGCGAAGCCGCCGTCGCCACCGGCGTGCGCGCCCGTGGACTCGACGGCCGGCTCGTCCGCTTCTTCAATTGCTACGGTCCCATGATGGAACAAGGCGACGGCCGGCTCATCCCCGCGTTGATCGACGCGATGCTCAACGGCAAGCCGATGCCGATCCAAGGCACCGGCAAGCAGACGCGCTCGATGACGTTCGTCGACGATGCGATCGAACTGCTGCGCATGGTGATGGAACGCCCGCAATCGTCGTTGCAGCCGATCAACATCGGCAACGACGACGAACGCTCGGTCGAAGACATCGCGCGCACGCTCGCAGCGGTCACCAGCACCGAATTCAATCCGGCGTATGAATCGGCGCGCGAAGGCGATCCGCAGCGCCGCAAACCCGATCTCACGCTCGCACGCGGCTACGGCTGGGCCCCCTCGACGCCGCTCGAGGAAGGCTTGCGCATCACTTGGCGGTGGTTTTCGGAGGAACGTCTTGCATTCGCCTGATCTCGCCCCTACCGGCACACTTCTGACACTCGATCTTCGCGTGGCGGAGCTCAACGTCCGGATCGAAGCGCCGGACAACGTCCTGGCCGTCCTCGAGGCGACGATGTCGGTGGTTCCGCGTTGCCTGCCCGGAGCAGCACCGGACATCACGATCTCGGTTCTGCCGAAGGATGACGTCTGGGAAATCCGCGGTCTGACCGGTTCGCTCAAGGTGATGGCAGCACAAAGCGCGTTGCCGCAAGTCGGCGGCGCCGTCGTGACAAGCATCATGCGCGACGTCGCGGTCATCCGCAACTTCAAGGCAATGCGCGCTACCGTCATCGCCAAAGGCGACCGCGCGCTGGCCATGATCGGCGACGACTGGGAATCGACGATCACGCTGGCAGCACATCTGCATGGCCGCGGCTGGAGCTACGTCGGCAGCGACAACGCGCTGCTCGATCCGCTCACGCTCGACGTCATTTCCGTCCAAAAATCACTCTACGTCAACTCCTCGGCCGTCGCGCAGTTCCCGGCGAACTACCGCCGCGCCGTCGAAGCCTCGCCCTGGTACGTAACCCCGCAAGGCATCTCGTTTTACGCCGTCGATCCGCAGGCGGCGGGTCACCGGCAAACGTGGTCGGCATCCGCCGTTCTCTCCGGCGTCGTCGTCATCGACGGAACGATGACGGAGCGGCCGTCGCTCGAATCGCTCGAATCGGCCAGCCTGCAAAGCGAACGCTTCACGCGCTACGGCATCGATTGGGGACGCATTCCCGCCGTAGATCTGCGCCTCGGCGGCTTCGTCGACTCGTGCGATCTCGTCGAACACTGGTTTGAGTCGATATCAGCGTAGTGCTCGAACACGTGGTCGTCGTGACGGACAGTTTAACCGTCGACGGCGGAAGTGCCAAGGTCGCTCTCTCTAGCGCGATTGCGCTAGCCGAGAGCGGCTTGCAAGTAACCGTGTTCGCCGCCGCAGGGCAGGCGAGCCCGGAACTTGCCGCGTGCGCAAACCTGCGCATCGTGTGCACCGAACAAGGCGATGCATTGAGCTCGCGTAACCGCTTGGCCGGTGCCGTACGCGGTTTGTGGAACCGGCGCGCCCGCTCGCGCATGACGGCGCTGCTGGCTACCCTCGATCCGGCGCGCACGGTCGTTCACGTCCACAGCTGGACGAAGGCCCTCTCGGCGAGCGTCGTCGCGAGCGCCGTCCGGGCCAAATTTCCGGTCGTGCTGACGCTGCACGAATACTTCACTGCGTGCCCAACCGGCTGTCTCTACCTGCATCGCGATCGCGCCGTGTGCACGATAGCCCCGATGTCGCTCGCGTGCGTGACGAAGGATTGCGATTCGCGCAGCTATGCATTCAAACTCTACCGCGTCGTGCGGCAAATGATCGCACGCAGCTTCGGCTGCATTCCGAGCGGAATCGCCGAATACATCACCGTCTCACGATTTAGCCGCCGCATTCTCGAGCCGCTACTTCCCGCGCGCCGGCGCATGCATGCCGTCGACAATCCCGTCGATGCCGTGCGCGAACCGCGCGCGCACGCCGAAGCGAGCGACACGTTCGTGTTCGTCGGCCGCCTCTCGGCGGAAAAGGGCGGGCTTCTGCTAGCCGAAGCCGCGCGCCTCGCCGGCGTGCGCGTCGTCTTCATCGGCGACGGCGCAGAGCGCGAAGCCGTTTTAGCGGTCAATCCGCAAGCGCAATTCACCGGCTGGCTCGATCGCGCCGGCGTCACCGCGCACCTGCGCGCGGCGCGCTGCGTCGTGGTGCCGTCGCTGTGGTACGAAACGCTGGGCCTGGTCGTGCTGGAAGCCGCCGCCCTCGGCGTGCCCGCGATCGTTCCGAACGGCACCGCCGCGCGCGACCTGGTCGTTCCCGGAAAAACGGGGCTCGCATTCGAACGCGGCAACGCGCTCGACCTCGCTGCCCAACTGCGCGCGCTTGCCGACGCGAGCCTCACCGAGCGTCTCAGCCGCAACGCCTACGATGCGTTCTGGTCCAAGCCGCCGACGATGGCCGCGCACGTCGACGAACTGCTGAGCACCTACGCCGGCGTCCTCGGAACGGTTGCGCCGGGCGCGCGCATCGCGCGCGCGTCATGATGCGCGCGCAGCCGCTTGCGGCGCTGCGTGCCGCGCCGCGCCTCGCGAAAACCGCACCGGTCGCCGCGACCTCGACGCGCTGGTCGCGCGAATGGATCTATTTTTCGTTCGTCATGGTCGCGTGGTCGTTCTCGCCGCTGTTACGGCGCCTGATCGACTATCGCAACGGCGCGTTCAACCCGCTGCAGATCGCGAGCTTGATTCCGTTTCTCGTGCTGTTGCCGCTCGCGCTGTTCGTTTTCAAGAAAGAACGCTTCATGCGGCTCGCGCCCGTGATGCGCTTTGCCGCGTGCGCGTGGACCATAACGTTCGCGTACGGATTTCTGCTCGCCGCCGCGGTCGGCAGCGTCAGTGCGGCTGCCTTCGAGCTCGTTCAATATCTTGCGCCGATGCTCGCCGGCATCTGGCTCGCCGGTCAGGAACTCACCGTAGGGCCGGCATTGCGCCGGCTGGCGCAGATCGTGCTTCCCTGCGCCGGAATCGTCGCGGTCTACGGCATCATCCAGTGGGTCCAGCCGCCGCCGTGGGACGTCTTGTGGGTCGAAGGTTCGCGCTTCGTCGCGGCCGACAGTCCGGTGCCGTTCGGGATGCGCGTTTTTTCAACGTTGAATTCACCCGGACCGGCCGCCGACTTCTTTGCGGTGACGATGATCTTTGCGCTTCCGCTGGTGCGCTTGAGCCGCGTTTGGGTGTGGCCGTTGCTCGGCGCCATCGGCGCGGCACTCTTGCTGACGCTCATTCGCGAGGCCTGGGTCGCGCTCGTCGTCGGCACGGCAGTCTACCTCATCGCCAGCCCGAAGCGGCTGAGCGCCATACCGACGCTGCTGATCCTCACGGGCCTCATCGGCGCGAGCGCCTTTGCCTTGCCCGCGCTGCTCGGTTCGGGATCGGGCTCCGACGTGATCGTCTCCCGCATCTCCACCTTCGGCGACGTCGGCCACGATTCGTCGGCGCTCGCGCGTCAGGGCGAGATCAGCGACGCGCTGAGTCAATCGCTCGTCAATCCGCTCGGGGCGGGATTGGGGAACATCGGAGCCGCCGCGCGGCTTGGATCGAACTCGGGATCCGAACTGGGCAACGTTCTCGATAGCGGATACCTCGCACGTTTGGTCGAGCTCGGCTGGATCGGATTCATCGGCTACCTCACCGTCGTCGCCGGCGTTCCGTTGCTCGTCGCATACGGATTGGCGCGCATCCCGCGCGACCGCAGCGACGCATTGGACGCCAAAGTCGCCGGCGCAATGGCCCTTGCGATCTGCGCCGCACTAGCCTGGAGCGACGCCGCGAACGACGCGCATCTCGGGCTCGATGGACTCCTGTTTTGGCTCGCGCTGGGCGTTGCCTCGCTGGCGCTCGGCACGCCGGGCGGCGCCGCCGTTTCCCGCAGCCGCGCGATGTGGTTCCGTGCAAAGAGTTAGCTGGGCCGGCCGGCCCATCGTTCACGAACGGACGCGCGCCGATGCCGATGCGCGGACCGCGAGCGGAGCACCGCGTCCGGCAACGGAGCGCATGCAGTGGCTCGACCTCACCCGCATGCTGTGCGCGGTCATGATTCTCGGCATCCATTGGCTGCGCGCGACCTACAAAGTCGGCCTGTTCGGCGCCGGCGATCCGGTCAATCTGGTGATGAACTATCAGCAGCAATCGGGCGGTTTCCGGTTGTTCCACTACGTGCTCCTCGCCGGACCGGGCGCCTCGTTTGCCGGTTGGCTCACGAACGCGATCGGACTGCTCGGCGGCTTCGGCTGGGAAGCGGTCAGCGCGCTCGTGCTCGTAAGCGGTTTTTCGCTGGCGTTATCGCAACGCGGAAAGACGCTCGATACGGCCGGCTGGTTCGCGTGGTACGGAAAACGCGCGCGGCGAATTCTCGTGCCGTTCTATTTGGTCGCGATCCCATTTCTTGCGTTCTGTGCCGTAGCCGTGGCGATCTTGCCGCACCTGCACGAACCGCTCGCCGCCGTGCTCGATGCGAAACTACTCTCGCAATTCCACACCCCGCCGCTCGGCGTCTTACTCAGTCACGTCGTTCTGCTCGATCCGTATGCGTTCCAATGGGGCGCGGACTTCGTTGCGCCGGCGTGGTGGTTCGTCCCGGCCATCCTCCTGGCATATGCCGCCTACCCGGCGTTGCGCTACGCGAGCCGCTTCGCGCATGGGATGCCGCTGCTGGCGGGCAGCGCGCTCGTCACGATCGGCGCGTATGCCGCTAGCAACGCCGGCATCATCACCAACGAGACCTGGTACTACATCGTGCTCCAAGAGCTGTTCAATTTCAGCTTAGGCATCGTACTCGCTCACGCTTGGCTCGCCGGCGGACGCCCGCTCATCGAACGCCTCGTTGGCGATCCGCGCGTGTTTTGCGCCGCGTTCGCGCTGTTCGTCATCGGCAACGTTGCCAATTGGTCGCCGCAGTTCCGGCCGGTCGCGAGCATGCTCTACGGTCCGAGCCTGGTCGTTATGCTGGTCTTCATCGCGAAGCTGCTCGAGCGCCGGCCGTTCGCGCGCCACCTCACCGGCATCGATGCCTACGATCTCTATCTCGTCCACCAGCCCTTTGCGTATCCAATTGCGTTTGGCGCCGAGCTGCTCTTTCACCAATACGCCGTCTTCATCGGCTGGTTCGTATTTCTCGCCGTCGCGACGATTGCAACCAAGCTGCTGAGCGCCGTCCAACGTCCGATCTTCGCCGCGGCCGCACCGCGGCCGGCCATCGCGGTGGAATCATGAAACAGCGCTTCGTAAACGTGCAAGGCTTGCGCGCCCTCGCGGCGTTGCTCGTGCTGGGCCTGCACGTCAACGTCCTGGAAATTCGCTTCACCGGCAACCCGTTCTTGAACGCGTTCTCGCCGATCGGCAATTGGGGCGTCGACCTGTTCTTCGTCATCAGCGGGTTCGTGATGATCACATCGACGTGGAATGACTTCGGAACGCCGGCCATCTCGTGGCGTTTCTTCTTGCGCCGGTTGACGCGCATCTATCCGCCGTATCTCGTGATCCTCTTCCCGATCGCGTTGCTCTACATCGTCGCGCCGACGATGGTCAACGACGCGCAAGCGATCAAACCAAACGTGATCGCGTCCTTCTTGATGCTGCCCCAGGCCGGCTTCGGACTGCTCGTGGTCGGCTGGACGCTCGTGTACGAGATGTTCTTCTACGTCGTCTTTGCGCTCGTGCTCGCAGCGAACCGCCGGTTCTGTCTCCCCTTGATGGCTCTCTGGGGCGTGCTGACGCTCATCGCCGGTGCGATCGTGCGGCCGATGCACAACCTCTATTTCGCTACGTACACCGATTCGATAATGCTCGAGTTCATCTTCGGCGTGGGCATCGGCTACGTCGTCGCCACGCGGCGCATTCCGCTCGTGCTGCCGTGTCTCGTGCTCGGCATCGCAGGTCTCGTCGCGGCCGATCTCTGGTACGTTCCGTTCAACGCCGCGCACGGACTGGGCGGCACGCTGCGCTTCCTGTGCATCGGCGGACCGATGACGTTGTTCTTCGCCGGCGTCGTCGGCCTCGAAACGCAGTACGCCCGAACCTTCCCGGGTTGGCTCATCGTGATCGGCAACGCGTCGTACTCGCTCTATCTCTGGCATCTGCCGCTCGGCGTCTTCTTTGGGCGCTTGACCGGACATCCGGCGCTGCTCCGCAATCCCGTCGCGCACGCGGCATGGCTCGTGCTCCTCACCGCTCTCGTTCTCGGAGCGAGCATCCTGCTCTACAATCTCGTCGAGCGGCCGCTGCTCAAATACTTTAGCGGCAAACTCGAACCGCGACCCCTGAAACTGCCCGCGCGCGCCGTGACCGGTCAATGAAGGCTATCCGCGCCGTCGACGCCGCCGCTGCCGCGACCGCACCGCGCTGGTCGCGCGAATGGATCTATTTTTCGTTCGTCATGGCCGCGTGGTGCTTCACCCCGCTGCTGCGCCGCTTGATCGACTACCGCAGCGGCGGCTTCAGTGCCGTCCAAATCACCAGCCTTATCCCATTTCTCATGCTCGTTCCACTCGCACTGCTTTGCTTTCGCAAAGAGCGGCTGGCGCGCTTAACGCCGCTCTTGCGCGTGCTCGCATACGTCTGGCTCGCGACGTTCGCCTACGGGTTTGCGATCGCCGCGGCCGTTGGGAGCATCAACGCGGCGGTGTTCGAGCTCGTGCAATATCTCGTCCCGATGCTCGGTGGAATTTGGCTCGCGCAACAGGAGCTGCCGCTCGAAGGAGCCGCACGGCGGTTGACGGCGATCGTGCTGCCATGCGCCGCGGTCGTCGCTGTATACGGGCTCATCCAGTGGATCCAGCCCTCGCCTTGGGACGCGATGTGGGTCGAGGGCTCGGGATTCGCCCCCGTCGTCGGCATGCCGCTGCCGTTCGCGATGCGCGTATTCTCGACGTTGAATTCACCCGGGCCGGCAGCGGATTTCTTCGCGCTGACGATGCTGCTCACGTTGCCGCTCTTGCGCCTGCGCAACATTTGGACGTGGCCGCTCTTCGCCGCTCTCGGCGCCGCGCTGCTGCTGACCCTCATTCGCGAGGCCTGGGTGGGTTTGCTGGTCGGCACACTGGTGTATTTGCTGATGAGCCCGCGGCGTTTTGCCGCGCTGCCGGCGCTGGCCGCATACGCGATCCTGCTCGGATTTTTCGTCTCCAGTTTGCCCGCGCTGCTCGGCTCGGGACCGAACGCCGACGTGATCGTCTCGCGCATCTCGACCTTCGGCGACGTGGCGCACGACGAGTCCGCCGTCACGCGGCAAAACGAGATCAACGACGCGTTGACGGCCGGACTCGCCAATCCGATCGGCGCCGGTCTCGGCACGGTCGGCACCGCGGCGAAACTGGGTTCCAATCCACTTTCATCCGTCGTCGGCAACGTGCTCGATAGCGGCTACCTCTCACGCCTGCTCGAACTCGGGTGGCTCGGCACGATCGGCTACCTCGCCGTCGTCTTGGGCGGCCCGATCGCACTCGCGATCGCACTGCTACAGCGCGGCAGCGCGCTCGGCATCGATGCCCGCGTCGCGGGCGCGACGGCCGTCGCGATGTGCGCGGCCTTGGCCTGGGGCGACGCCGCGAACGACGCGCACCTCGGCTTCGACGGCTTCTTCTTCTGGATCGCCCTGGGACTCGGATCGCTCGCGCTGCAACCGAGCGCTACGCGCGCTCCCGCCCCGGTGCGTGGCACGCTGCTGCAAAGGGTACGGTCGTAGGGCACATGCGCGTCTTACAAGTCATGGAAGCGACGCTCGGCGGAACGCGGCGCTACCTCGAAGACGTCTCGGAAGCGCTCGGCGCGGGCGATTGTTACGGCATCGTGTACTCGCTGCATCGCGCCGACGGCGCGTTCATGCTCTTGCTCGAGAAACTGCGCCGCGCCGGCTGGCAGCTTTTCGAACTCGATATGCGGCGCGAGATCCGGCCCGGGCACGACTTTAAATGCACGCTGGCGTTGCAGAACATCTACCGCTCGTTCAAACCCGACGTCGTGCATGCGCACAGCTCAAAAGCCGGTGCGTTAGCCCGCCTTGCCACGATCGGCATGAAGCATCGGCCCGGCATCGTGTACACGCCGAACTCGATTGCCTCCAACGTTTCGTGGGTGTACGGCCTGATCGAGCGCGTGCTGGCGCTGCGGCTCGACATCATCGCCGCCGTGACGCAAAGCGAACGCGACGAGTTGTTTCGCCTCGGGCTGCTGCCGCTCGCGCGCATCCACGTCGTCGTACCGACGATCCCAAGCGACGGCTTCGCTCCGCGCAGCCGCGAATTGGCGCGCTGGGAACTTGGCCTCGCCGACGGTCCGCTCATGATCGGCATCGGACGCCTCACCGCGCAAAAGAACCCGCTCGCGTTTGTGGAGCTGGCTGCGGCGCTGCGCGCGCTCGTTCCCGGGCTGCGCGCCGTTTGGGTCGGTGATGGCGAGATGCGGCCGGCCGTCGAGCAACGCATCGCGGACCTTGGCCTAGGCTCGAGCGTCTCGATCACCGGCTGGCTCGACGACGTCCGCCCGCATGTTGCGGCGGCAAATTTGTTCGTGAGCGTCGCCCGCTACGAATCGTTCGGCTACGTAACGGCGGAAGCGCTAGCGATGGAACGTCCTGTCGTCGCATCGGCGATCACCGGCACCGTCGACATCGTGAAGTCGGACGTTGCGGAGCAGCTCTTTACGCCGAACGATCTCGCCGGCGCCGCGGTGCTGGCCGCAAGGCTGCTCGGCGACCCGGCCTTCGCGGCCGGAGTTGCGAATCGCGGACGCGCGTTCGTGAACGCCGCCTTCTCCGTCGATGAAACACGCCGCGCGCTGCGAACGGCGTATGATGCTGCACTGCAGCCCGCAAGCTAGTTTTGCCGGAGCGCCTCGACCGTGCGCGCAACGTCAAACCGGCTCTGGTAGAGTGCGCGCGCACGCGCACCGAGATCTGCGCGCAACTGCGGATCGGCTAGCGCCGTTTCGGCTAGCGCAACCATCGCCGCAACGTCGTTCGGCGGCGCGAACAACGCGGCGTCGGATGCCGCCCAGAGGTCTTCGCTCAACGGTCCGAGCGTGGTAACCGTCGGCACACCGAGCGCGAGTCCGGCGAACAAGCTTCCGCGGCGCGTCGTTGCACCTTCGGCATACGGCTGGATCAGCACGTCGCAGACGGCGAGGTGGTTGGCCAACGTTTGCGCGTCGAGATCGCCGGTGCCGATCACCCGGCCGGCCAGCGCGGGTTCGCGTTCGATCAAGCGCGCTGCGAACGCATCGCTTCCGCGTCCGAGCAGCAAGGCGCGCCGGTCGGCGGCCCCGTGCACGAGTGCGGGCAGTGCCTCCTCCAAGAACGCGCGCGAATCGCGCATCCGGTACGTACCGAAGTGGCCGACGATTTCGCCGCCCGCAGGGCTGCGGTACTTTGCAGCGAGCCGCGCGACTTCCGCGGGTTCGCACTCCGTCGCGATGTTGCTCGGAATCGGGACCCAGCGAATCGGGCACGCGGGTGCCGCGGCGGCAACGAGCGGCGTCCATGCCGGCGTCGACACGAAGGCGAGGTCCGCGGCGCGGGCCGCCATGCGCGCCAAAACGCGCGTCGCAAACGCGTGCGCGCGCCGCAACGGCGACTCGCTCGGCGTATCTTCGAGCGCAAATTCGTGAAAGTAGATCCACAGCGGAAAGCCGTGCAACCGTTGCAGCGAGCGCACGAACGGCAAGTTGAGCGCCCGCCGGCCGAACGATTGCAGCACGAACTGCAATACGGCGCGGCGCGGTTGCGGCAGCGCCTGCAAGCCTGCGTAGAGTTCGCGGCGTCCCTTGCGGCCGAAACGATCGCTCAAGCGATGGACGTGCACCGGGCTCGCGATTTCCACCAGACCCGTTCCCGGTGCGAACACATGAACGTCGTCGCCGGCGGCCGCCAAGGCATGCGCAACGACCCAGCTATATCCGCTTACTCCGCCCGGCTGCGGTGGGTATTCGCCGGTGATGATCGCCCATGTCGTTCGTTCGCTTGGCATCGTACTCGCGCCCTAAACGTTTCGCAGGCATGGTGCTTTGTCATGCGGCCCGAAACGGTTCGCTGATGGCTTGGCAGCAACTCCGCGAGCGGAGCCGTATCTTGTTTGGAAAGACGCGCGGAGCCGGAGCGATCGCGCAAACGATCTTCGCCCGGCTGTTGATCGCCGGCGTCAACGTGTGCACCGGTATCATCTCCGCGCGGGTTCTCGGCACGAGCGGCCGCGGCGAGATGTCGGCGATGCTGGTATGGCCGGGTCTGCTGGCCTACTTGTTGACGCTCGGTCTGCCGTCGGCAATTCGCTACTGGATACGGCGCGAGCCGGAGCGGCGCTCGGAGTTCTTTACCGTCTCGGTCATCGGCGCGGGCGTCGCGAGCCTGATCGCGATTGCGATCGGCCTGTTTTTCATCCCGCTGTGGCTGCGCAACTATTCGGCCGATGTCGTGCACGGCGCGCAAATCCTCATGATCTTTTCGCCCGAAGTCATGCTCGGACTCATTTTCACGGCCATGCTCGAAACGCTCGGCGAATTCAACACGGCAAATTTCAGCCGCTATGTGACGGTACTGCTCACGTTGTTCGCGCTAGGCGCGCTGGCCCTCTCGCACCAGATGACGCCCTTCACCGGCTCCCTCGCGTACACCGGCGCACCGGTTGCGGTCGCGTTCTGGATCGCCTGGCGGCTGCGCACGCACTTCGCGCTGCGCTTCTTCGATCCGCGCCCGGCGATGCGCCTGTTGGCGTCGTATGGCTTTCGCTCGTACGGCATCGACGTTCTCAACGTGATCGCAACGCAAGTCGACCAGGTTCTCGTCATCGGGTTCCTCAGCGCTGCCGACGTCGGCATCTACGTCGTGGCCTTGAACGCGTCGCGCGTGATCAACATCTTGCATAGCGCCGTCGTCACCGTCGTCTTCCCAACCGCGTCCGGTTTGAGCAAAGACCTCGTGGTCGGCATGGTGGGCCGCTCGGCGCGAATTAGCACGGGTATCGCGTTTGCCGGCGGCTTCGCCCTCGTGCTCGTTATACCGTTCCTGCTGCCGCTCTTTTACGGCGGTGCGTTCGCGCGCGCGGTTCCGGTGGCGCAGCTCCTAACGCTCGAGGCCGTGGTGGGCGGACTCGTGTCGGTCCTCGCGCAAGCGTTCATGGCGCTCGACCGGCCCGGCATCGTGACGATGCTGCAAGGCCTGGGTCTAGCACTGGTGCTGCCGCTGATGTTCGTGCTCTTACCGCATTTCGGTTTGCTCGGCGCCGCCCTAGCACTGCTGATCTCGACGAGCTGCCGGTTCGCGCTCATCGCCGGCGCCTATCCGTTGATTCTAAAAACGGCGCTCCCTACGCTCATTCCGCAGCGCGAGGATTTCGTGCGCCTGCGCAGTGCGCTCACACATCGCTAGCGCCTACCGGCGCACGAGGTTGCGCACGTACGCGGCGGCGATGAGTCCGGCGTGATAGGCCGCGCGCGGCCGCAATTTGTCGCGCAGCGTGTAATAGGGCGAGGTAAAGACGGCCAAGGCTTCTCCGGGCCGGCCGAGCTGCGCGAACCCCGACGTTGCATTGGGTGCTAGGTCTTCGAGGGCGCGGCGGCGCGCCGGCAGCGCCGCAGCGGGTACGGGCGTGGTGCGGATGACGTCATAGGCGAAAGGCTCGAGAAAATTTTGGCTCGTGATCGAATCATCGGAGTTGCGGTACTTCGCCAAAAACTCATCGACGAACCAGACCTCGGCCGCGGCGGCACAAAGACGCAAGCCAAAATCCGTATCGCACGCGTCACCGACCTCGGCGCGCGAACGATAACCGGCCGCCCGGGCTGCCTCGGTGAGCACCATGTAGCCGTCGTTGGGAAACATCCGCAACAGGCCGGCGACGGCGGGAACCGCCTGCCGGCCGGCATTGGCCGAAACGCGGTGATACGTCGCGTTAACCGCATCGGAATCGGTGCGCGGCGTGCCCGCGTGGTCGATGATGATCTGCTTACCGAACGCCGCGACCAGGCCCGGTTGCGCATCCCAGCACGCGGCGAGCCGCTCGAGCGCGACGGGCAGCAGCGCGTCGTCGTCGTGCAGCAGCACCAGACGCTCGCCCCGCGCCCGCGCGAAGAGATCGTTCACGTTCGCAGCCTGACCGAGCGATGGAACGTTGTGCTGGTAGCGGATCCGGTCCGCATGGTGCTCGACGTACTCCGCGACGAGCTCCGCCGACGCCTCGTTCTTCGAGTCGTCGCCGATGATGATTTCATAGTCCGTATACGTTTGGGCAAAACACGACTCGAGCGCTTCGCGCAACAAGCCGGGACGATTGTAGGTCGGGATGCAGATCGAGATCATGCCGGTCGCCGCGCGCTCAGTATGCGTCGCGCGCCAGCTTCTGCAGCGCGGTAAAGGCGGGCAGCTTCGTGCCGATCGAGTCGACGAGACAGCCGCCGACGAAGAAACCCGTGGGGTAGAGGTCGCACTCATCGACGTTGGCATAATTCACGCCGTCGATCAAGGGGTCGGCGGCAAAGCGCTGCATGAGATCGACGACCGCTCGCGCCTTGGTGCCTTCATCCGGAACGGTTGCCGGAACGAGAAACGCCGTCTCACCGATGAGGATATGGATCTGCGGCACGTGCGTCGCTTTGCGGACGTCGGCAACGCACTGCAGGCTGTAGTCGCCGCCGGGGTTCGGATAGCACGGGGTGCTCGCCGGCGCGATCGGATAGCGCGTGTAGAGATGCATCGAGATCGCGTCGTAGCACGTTCCGCGTTTGCAGCCCAGCGCATACATGCGCTGCACGAAACCCGGCGCATCGAGCTTGCCTTCCATGTTCAATTCGAACCCGTACACGAACGCGTTCGGGACCGCTGCCTTGAGGGCGTGATAGCAGGCGATCGAATACGCGGCGATCTGGGCGTCGCCGCCGGGATACGTTTTCGGATCGCTGTTCACTTCGTTGCCCGGCAGCGAATAGCGCGTGATGCCGAACGTCTTGCGTTCGTGCGCGCCGACGGCGCCGCACCACGTCCCGAAATCGGCCGCCGTTTTGTAACCCGGCACTTCTTTGGGCGCGTAGCCTCCCTCGACGGCGTTGTAGTGAACCGGACCGTCCTCGAGGTTGACGATCGGGAGGATATGATGGCGGAGCAGCGCGCATTGTGCGGAGTCGAAGTCTGCAAACGAATATTTTCCGGCGCCGAAGATGTGCGACTGATCGTCGTAATCGGCTGAAACGGGCGTCCGGGTCCACTTGACGCCGAGATCGGTCAGGTTCTTCACCTTCGCATCATCGACGCGGTTACCGCTGGAAATCGAGACGCCGTTAGCGGCGACCACATCGCAATAGCCGCCGCTGCCGAAAAGCACCGTGCGTTCGTGCGGATACGGTTCGGGCGCCGTATTTTTCGAATAGACGGAGAACACGCCGAACGGCGGCGGTCCGACCGGGCGGAAGAACGCTCCGAGGAATCCGCGCCGCACGATCGGGGCCGTGGGTGAGCCTTGCGCGTCGGCCGTTGCCGAAATCGGCGCGTTCGCATTTCCGGTCGATGCGCAGCCTACGCACGCTGCCGCCAGCAGCGCAGCGAGCAGCGCGTTAAGCGAGCGCAACTGATTCGTGCTGTGGCGCCAACGTCGCTACCTCATGGATGCGCTTGGCTTTGTTTGAGGTGAAGTGCACTTCGCACACGCGATAGAAGCCGTAACCGGCGGCAACGGCGAGCGCCACTTCGGCCAGGAAGACGATGAAGAACGTGTGCTCGGTGTAATGCAGGCGTTTGAACGCTTGCAACACGATGCCGAGCACGAGGAAGTGCGAGAGGTACAAGCTGTAGGAAAACGTGCCGACCTTCGCTAGCCAGCGCACCGGCAGGATACGCAAGAGTTGCTTGTCCATCCCGGCCGTTAACCAAATCGCGAGGCCGGTGGCGAGGCACGTGAGCAGTTGGATCGAGAAAGCCGGTTTGTCGATGCCGCCCCAGCCGAGCTGGGGATGCAGCGCGCAGCCTGCCAAGATGCCGATCGTAAAGACGAGTGCGACGATGCGGGGCCGGCGTTCGCCCCGATGGCGCAGTAGATCGTAGAGCAGTACGCCGATGCCGAATTGCGTCCAGCGATCGAGCGGAAAGAACGCCCAGGCCGGGTTGACGATGAAGAGGACGAGCGAGAGCGCCGTTACGCCATGGAGCAGCGGAATGAGGTCGACCCGGCGCCAGCGCGACGCGGCAAACAAGCCCGCCAGCACGATCGCATAGAAGGACGCTTCATATGAAAGCGACCAGAACGGCGCCAAGATCGGCGTCTGGTTGAGCGGAATCTGCGTCATCGTTACCGCGGAAAAATAGTACAGCCAACCCTGCTTGAGCGGGTTTTCCAGAGCGAGCGCGCTCGACGTTAGCACGTGCGCGCGCACGGCGAAACCAGCAGCAATTGCGGCCAGGAACGCGATAACGGTCATCACGGCATACGGCGGGTACAGACGGCGGAACCGGGCGCGGACAAAGCGGCGCGCACTCCCCTCCGCGCCGACGAGCACGACGGCAGCATTCGTGATGCAGAAGCCGCTGATGACGAAAAAAATCGGCACGCCGAGCGCGCCGTACAACGGAAAACGGTACAGCAGCGAATGCGCGATTTCGGGAAAGCGCGTGAGCATCGTCGGCACCACGGCATGCACGAGCACGACCCACAGGGCGGCGAAGCCGCGCCACGCATCGATCGATTCGACGACGAGACCGCGCGTCGCGGCGCGTTGCGGCGCAACCGGTTCGGCGATGGCGACGGGAGAAGGCAATACCGCAGTGCTCACTGCTTTAAAGGTTCAGCGTTCCGGCGCGTTACTCTTGTGCTGTGGACGTGGTGAAAGCTCCGTTCGCGTAAAGGTTTTGCTGCGCATTACCATCTCGCTTGCGCCCGGTGCGTACGAACATTTTTCTTCCGCATTACCGGTGCAAAGGCGCTATCTTTCTCCGTGCCGCGCGCGCGCTCAAGCGAGCGAGCGCATGAATCCGAGCGCAGCGGTGCCGGCCGCGCGCATCCCCGCATCGCCCACGCGCACGCCGAAATCGAGTTCGAGGATCGCATGATAGATCGCGCGATACCGGGCCGCGCTCCACGTGCGCTCGTCGATCGCACCGTACGCTGCACGAAACGTACCGTGCGCAGTTACCGGCAACAGCAAGTGCGCAACGGCAAGATCGAGCGCGCGGTCGCCGTAATGCACGTCGCCCCAATCGATCACGCCCACCGCACGCCCGCCGTCATCGACGATGACGTGGCGCGCGTACAGATCGCCGTGAACGATGCAGCGTTCGCTCGCCGCACCGGCAATCGGCGGATGTGCTTCGAGCCATGCGACGAACGGCTCGAGATCGCCGACGCCGTTTGCCGCCAGAAATGCGATCCGCTCGAGCGTCTGCACATGGCGCCGGGTATGATCGAGCCGCGCCAGCGTATCGGGCGGCAGACCGCGCTCGACGAACGGTTGCGGATCGATCGCATGCAGCGCGCGCACGAACGTTCCTAGCGGTTCGGCGATTTCGGCGCGCAACGCATCGGTGAACGGAAACGAGCACGCGGTCGCTCCGGTAATCTGAGCGTAACCCGCGAACACATATGGATATTCCGGCACCGCTGCACCGACGTAGAGCGGGTGCGATATCGCAAGCGGCAACGCATCCGCGATATGCGGGAGCACCGCGACCTCGCGCTCGATCAGCTCGGCCGAAACTTGCCGGCGCGGAAAACGAAACACGACGCGGCCCGCGACCAGAAACGCTTCGTTGTCCCAGCCGGCGCCGAACGTGGCGATTTCGGCCGCGGCAAACTGCGGAAACTGGCGCCGAACGAGTTGCGTCGCCAGCGCTGCGTCGATCTCGATATCGGCCTGCCACTGCGGCGTCGTCATGCGGGAACGTTCGGCGCAGGTGCGGTAGTCCTCTGGCATGATCAAAGAGCCCCGGGCGCCGCTCGCGCTTCCGCAAATCTCGCTCGCCGAGCGCGATCGCCGGTGGAGCGCCGTACGCGATGCGATGCGCGAGCGCAAGCTCGACGCGCTGTTTCTCTGCGGCTGGCCGCTGATGTGGGACTTCAAGGTCGCCAACGCGCGTTTTCTCTCGACGATCGGCGGTAATGCCGAGTTCAACCTGATGGTCTTTCCGCTCGCGGGCGAGCCGACGTCGTTCGTGTCGATGCCGACGTTTCTCGAGGGCTGGAAGCGCGCGCAGAACTGGGTCGCCGACGTGCGTCCGCGCAAGGGATCGTGGGCCGATTCGATCGCCGGACGCATCACGGAACTGGGCCTGGAACGCGGCCGCATCGGGCTCGACGGGCTCGCCGGTCCGCTCGATCCCGACGGCTGGCTGCCGCACAGCGTCTACACGCGGCTGCGCGAACTGCTGCCGCACTGCGAACTCGTCAACATCGAAGACATGCTCGAAGCGATGCGCGGCGTCAAGAGCGATGAAGAACTCGGCATTCTCGAACGCGCCGCAGCACTCGGCGACCGCATGATGGCCGCGTGCCGTGACAACGCGCGCGTCGGCGTGACGGAGAGCGCCGTCTATGCCTCGATGATCGAGACGATGATCGCCAACGGCGGTGAAGAGCCGACACTCTTCCTCTGGGCCGCGGGAGCGATGCCGCCGCAGCATCCCTTCGTCGTGCCGCAGCACCGCGCGCTCGAAGCGGGCGACACGATCATCTGCGAGATCCACCCGAAGTATGCCGGCTACACAACGCACATCGAGCGCACGTTCTCGCTCGGCAAACCCGACCCGAAACGCCAGGCGATCTACGACGGCTGCATCAACGCCTACGAAACCGGCTTGGCGCTGATGGGTCCCGGCAAATGTATCTCCGAGGCCGTCTATGCGGCCGGAAAATCGGTCGAGGACCGCGGGCTCAAGTTGTGCGAACTCGGCATTCACGGGCACGGGCTCGGCTCGCTCGAGCATCCGCGCTTCCGCCTGCACGCGCTCAAAGCCGATCAGACGGCGATCAAGACGATCGGCGACGCGTTCGTGCCCGGCATGGTGTTTGCGTTCAACATCGATCTCTTCGATCCGAATTGGAACAACGGCGAGACGGGCACCGTCTTTGCCGAAACGATCCTCATCACGGAAACGGGCGCGCGGCGGATGCATTCCTACGACATGAAGCTTCAGGAACTGCCCATCGCGTGATCTCGATGGCCGAGCGTCTCGGCATGTCCACCCAAAACAAACTGAAACTCGGCATCTTCGGCTCGAACTGTTCGTCGGGCCGCGCCGCGACGAACGTACCGGAGCGCTGGTCGGGTAACTGGCCGGATAATCTCGCACTGGCAAAGATGTGCGACGGGGCCGGCATCGACTTCATGCTGCCGATCGCGCGTTGGAAGGGCTACCGCGGCACGACGAACTTCATGGGCGCTGTGCTCGAGACGATCACGTGGGCCGGCGGGTTGCTGGCTAAAACGAACCGCATCCACGTGTTCGGAACGGTGCACGCGCCGCTGATCCATCCGATCGTCGCCGCGAAGCAGTGCGCGACGGTCGATTTGATTTCGGAGGGGCGTTTCGGTCTGAACATGGTGGCCGGCTGGAACAGCGACGAATTTTCCATGTTCGGCACAAAGCAACTCGAGCACGACACGCGCTACGAGTACGCGCGCGAGTGGGTCGAGATCATCCGTGAACTCTGGACGCGTGAGGGCGAGTTCGATTACCACGGCGCGTTCTTCGATCTCGAGAAGCTCTACGCCGAACCGAAACCGTACGGCGGCAGCCGGCCGGCCATCATGAACGCCGGCGCCTCGCCGGCCGGCCGCGCGTTCGCGATCCAGACCTCCGACTTGCTCTTCACGCTGCTCGTTTCCATCGAACAAGGCGCCAAGACGGTCGCGGAGGTGCGCGCGCAAGCCGCCGCCGCGGGTCGTCACGTCGATGTGTACACCTCGACGTACTGCGTCTGCCGGCCGACGCGTGCCGAAGCCGAGGCCTACCATCACTACTACGTCGAGGAGTGCGGCGACTGGGAAGCGCTCGATCACCTGATGGAACTCGCGTTTCCGAATCCCGAACATCGCGCGACCCAAATGGGGTTCGAAGCGATCAAGCGCCGCTTCATCGGCGGCAACGGCAGCTATCCGATCGTCGGCAGCCCCGACGACGTGGCCGGTGAACTCGCCATGCTCAGCGCAGCCGGCTACACCGGCATCTGCACGTCGTTCGTCAACTACCTGGCCGAATTTCCATACTTCGCGCAAGAAGTGCTCCCGCGCTTAGAAAAGCTAGGGTTACGTACGCCGAAGTAGGCGGCTCGGCCGAAGGCCGAACGCAACGGATTCACGGCACGTGAATCCTAGTGGGCGGCGGCGGTCGTGTCGCGGGCTAGGGCTTTGCCGATGCCGAGCGGCTTTGCATCCACGAGGACGACGGCGATGCGGGCGCGCTTCGCGGAGCGGTTCATCCAGGTGTGGTTCGTGCCGCGCTGGATGAGCACGTCGCCGGCCTTGAGCTTCACGGTCGAATCGTCCATGTCCATCTCGATTTCGCCTTCGAGCACCATCACGTAATCGAGCGTTTCGGTGCGGTGCGTCACGGCTTTGTTGCCGGGCGGGAAATCGAGGATCGCGAAACGCGTGCCGTTCACCGGCGGCGCGGAGCCGAGCGTGCGGCTTCCCATATCTTCAATCGATTCGCCGACGGCGATATCGGAGGGCATCGAATCGGTGGCCCACATCAACGTCGAGATCATCGCGACGTCGGGATACTTCTCGTTCGTGGCGGCGCCGTCGATGATGACCTTGGCCGTTTGGTTCGCATCGTGTCCGGTAACGACGCGCCGGATGCGCGGATAGTCGGGGCGTTCGCTCACGGTCGGTTCCTCGTTATCGATTATGCGGCGAGGTGTTTGAGGGTCTCGAGATAGTCGCCGATCGCGCGCTCGAGATCGTAGTGCGGTTCGTAGCCGAGTTCGTTACGCGCGCGGCTGATGTCGTAAATTCCCGCCAGCGGCCAGGGCAAGCCGAGAAAATTCAGGCCGGGACCGATCGTGATGTCGGCGCCGGGTATTTTCCGGCGCAAGACGGCGGCGAAGTCGTTGAGCGTCTGCCCGATGCCCGAGCCGATGTTGAAAACGCGATGCTCGAGCTTGCCCGCAACCGTAGCCAGGTAGATGCCGAGAGCGGAATCTTTGTTGTAGACGAAGTCGTCTTTCTCGTCACCGCCCTGCTTGTGATGGAACGGCAGGCCCTTGGCCGGCGCCTCGATGATCTGGCTCGTCACGCCCATCATGCCGTGGCGTTCCGTTTTGCCCGGACCGAACGTTGTGGCGAAGCGCAGCAGCACGACGTCCACGCCGAACGTCGAGTTGTAATACAAACACGTTTGCTCGGCCATCAGTTTAGCGCAATCGTAGATCCGCGCCGGGTTTTTCGGATGGTCTTCAGAGATCGGCTTATAGGTGGGCGAACCGTCTTCACCAAGGAACGGTCCGTAAACACCCTTCGCGCTCGTATAGACGACGCGCTCGATGCCGAGTTGACGCGCGGCTTCGAGCACGTTGGTCGTGCCCATCACGTTGACGAAGATGCCCTGCGGAACGTTCGCCGCCGACGGCGCGCTTACGTAACCGGCCGCATGCACGATATGCGTGATCGCGTGCTTCTTCAGCACATCGGTGAGGCGTTCGGCGTCGGTAATATCGCCGAGTTCGATCTCGACGCGGTCGAGCACGTCGGCGATGAGCCGCTCGTCGCGACGGCGCGCGTAAATGACCGGACGATGCCCTTCGAGGACGAACTTCCGGGTGGCCTCGGCGCCGATGACGCCCATGCCGCCCGTGATGAGAACCTTCATTACTTCAGCGGCAAGCCGCCGGGTTGGCTGACGGGGTCGAAGCGATCCTGCGCACCGTTCCAGCGAATGACGACGACCGCGCCGATCGGCACGCCGCGTTGGCTCATATCGCGATAATCGAGCAGGCTGTTGATGCCGGAGATGCCGTGCGTCGCTTCGATCGCATCCTTCACTTGCGCCGCGGTCGGCGCCGGTCCCAGATGGCGTAGAACGTTGATGACGACGCGGCCCGGATCCCACGCGAAGGCCATGTTGACTTCGGGCGTGGGAATCTTAGCGGCGGCGAGCCCGTCGAAGAACGCCTGCTGTGCTTCTTTGAGCGGACCCGAGCGAACGAGATTCGGCGCGAGAAAACGCAATCCGGGCAGATACAATTGCGTCGGGGCAAACGTCGCATAGGTGCGCAGTTGCGCGCGCACGATGTTACCGGCATTCAGCAGCACGGGAACATCGAGGCCGGCATCGTGCAGCGCACGGAGCACCGTTCCGCTCGGCGTGCCGGTGGTCCAGGCGATGATCACCTGCGGGTCGGCCGCCTTGATACGCGCGATTTGCGCGCCGACGCTAACGTCGGCAATCGCGAAATGTTCGTTCGCGACCAGCGTGACCGACTTGTTTTCAGGCAGCGTCAGCGCGTTCCGCACGACGTTCTCGCCATCTTGGCCGGACGCGTCGGTGGAAGAGATCAACGCCATGCGCTTCCAGCCGCGTTCGCGGAAGTATCGCATGGTGGCGATCGCTAGATCGGCCGTCGATGCGCCGGCGGAGAATCCGTACGTATTCGGAGCCGGATGCAGCGCCGGCGAGAAACAGTATTCGACCGGACCGTTGGTCTTGACGATCGCGTAGACGGCATCGCAGTTCGACGTCAGCGTCGGGCCGAGCATCAGCGGCGCACCCTTCGCGATGATGCCGTTAGCGAGCTGCACCGCGTTCACCGGATTCGACGCGTCGTCGGTGATGACGAACTTGATCGGGCGCCCGTTGATGCCGCCCGCTTTGTTTTCGACGGCTTCGAGCGCTCCCAGCGACGCCGCCTCTTGCGTGCCGATGAACGCGGCGTAGCCGGTCAGCGAGAGGATCACGTTGATGTCGTACGGCTCGGCCGCTTGCGCGCAGACCGGTGCGATCGACAGCACGCCCAAAAGCAGGCCTGCGATGAGCTTCTTCATCGGTGTTCTCCCGGCAGCGCGAACGTGTGAGCGCGCGAAACATAATTTGGGCGATGACGGGCTCGAACCGCCGACCTTGACCGTGTAAAGGTCCTGCTCTCCCAGCTGAGCTAATCGCCCGGGGCGTTCCCCTTCGCCGCAGCGGGCACCACGTCTTTGCGCGCGAAACGGGTCCGGATGCGCCGCGGACCCGCCATCGACGATTCGAAGCCTATCTGGCGCACGATGCTCGTCTTCTTACTTCCGCTGATGCTCTCGAACGTGCTGCAATCGGCATCGCAAACGTTCACCAGTATCTTCCTCGGCCGCCTGATCGGCGTCGGGGCGTTGGCGGCGGCATCGTCGATCTTTCCGGTGCTCTTCTTCCTGATCTCGTTCTTTTTCGGCATTGCCAGCGCCAGCACGGTCCTGATCGGGCAAGCATACGGCGCCCACGACCAGCCGCGCTTGAGCCGTTCCGCCGGCACGACCCTCTCGTTCGCCGTCGTTTTCGGCGTGGTGATCGGCATCGTCGGCCTCATTTTCGACCGCGGCATCATGCAGCTCATCGGCACGCCGCCCGACATTCTCAACGATGCGGTCGCGTACGCGCGCATCATCTTCCTCACGCTGCCGATCACGTTCATCTATCTGGCCTATACGACGTTCTTGCGCGGCATCGGCGACTCGCGCTCGCCGCTGATCGTGCTCGTTGCGAGTTCGTGCGTCGGCGTCGTGCTCACGCCCTTCCTGATCCTGGGCCCTTTCGGCGTGCACTCCATGGGCATCATCGCTGCGCCGATCGCCAACGTCATCTCGACCACCGTCGGTCTCATCGGCTTGCTGATCTATCTCGAGAAAAGCGACAACCCGCTCGCGTTCGGCAAGCTGCGGCACTATCTGGGCATCGAGATGCCCTTGCTCATCACGCTCGTGCGCCTCGGTATTCCGACGGGCATCCAGTTCGTGATGGTGTCGCTCTCGGAAATCGCGGTCATCTCGTTCGTCAACCGGTTCGGTTCGTCGGCGACGGCCGCGTACGGCGCGGTCAACCAGATCGTCAGCTACGTGCAGTTCCCGGCGATCAGCATCGGGATCACGTCGTCGATCTTCGGCGCGCAATCGATCGGCGCGCAGCGCAGCGACCGGCTGCGCAAGATCGTGCGCGCCGGCGTGACGCTGAACTATGTCATCGGCGGCGTGCTGATCGTGATCGTGTACGCGCTCTCGCGCGAGATCCTCTCGCTGTTTCTTACCGATCCGCCGACGCTCGAAATGGCGCGGGAACTGCTCACGATCACGCTGTGGAGCTACGTCATCTTCGGCAACACGAGCGTGCTTTCGGGCATGATGCGTTCGAGCGGCAGCGTACTCTGGCCGACGACGATCCAGATCGTCGCGATCTGGTGCGTCGAAGTTCCCATTGCGTGGGTGCTCTCGCACGGCCCGCTCGGATTGCGCGGCGTGTGGATCGCGTATCCGATCACGTTCGTGGTTTCGCTCGGACTGCAAGCGGCGTACTACTTCGGCGTGTGGCGGCGCCAGCCGATCCGCGCCCTGCACGCATCGCCCATCGCCGATGCCGAAGGCATCGACGAAATGGAACCCGTTACCTAGACCTTGGCTTTCGGTCGCTCCACTGTTGCGGCTGCGGACGCCAACTGCGCGAGCACGCTGTCGATCGGGGGTGTGGCGCTGGTGAAGCCCATCGCTTCTTCGTAGGCGCGGCGCACGTCGTCGGGCTGGCCCGCTTGGAACGGGTAGAGCCGGAAGCCGGCAAACGGATGCGCTTCGAGTTCCGCGCGCGTCATGCCCTCGACGAGCGAGCGGCGGTTGGCCACCGGCAGCGTCACGCACTCGTTGGCCTTCGGATCGCGCACGATCGCCTTGGGGTCTTCGCCGCGCGCGACGCGCTCGAGATCTTCGAAGAAGCGTTTGCGGACCATGATCACGCCGCGGTCGCTCGAGCCGAGATGCTCGTTCCAGCGATCGGAGATCTTACCTTGACCCACCCACGCGATGAAATCCTGATTCATCACGTGCGTCGAGATCCAGCGGCCGGTCAGTTCGTCGACGATCGGTCCGTGCCACGTCGGGATCGTCGTTTGCTCGTAGGGTTCTTGTTCTTTCGGCACGCGCGCGAAGTGCCACGTGACGCTGAGCATGTTCTCATCGTCAATCGGCACGCGCCACTCGAAGTGGTCGCCGGTGTAGAGCGCGTTCGGCCATAGGCACGTGCGGCCGATCGTCCAGAGCAAATCGCTTTCATCGGTGTCTTCGGTCACGCGGCGATACACGAAGCCGTGATCGAACTCATCGAACGCAAGCTTGGTGTGACGCGGCGAATACGGTCCCGTCTGGCCGCGTAGACGCACGCTCCAGTTGCGATGCATCCACTCGAAGTGCACGGGATCGATCGAGTTCTCTTGACCCTGCAACCAATTGCACGGCACTTCGGAGATGACGATCTGCTTGAAGCCGTTCTTCCACAAAAACGGCTCGTAATTCGGCACCAGCGGCGCCGGCGCCGGACCCATATAGGCCCAGAGCAAACCGGCCTTCGCCTCAACCGGATAGGCGGTGATGCGCACCTTGTCGCGATAGCGCGCGTCGGGATTCGCCACATCCTCGAACGGCTGCTCCGTGCACTTGCCGCTCTCGTCGAAACTCCAGCCGTGATAGTTGCACCGGATGCCGCAGTCTTCGACGAAGCCGTACGAGAGGTCGGCGCGGCGGTGCGGACACTGCCGATCCACGAGGCCGTAGGTGCCCGCGCGATCGCGGTAGAGCACCAAGTCTTCGCCCATCAGGCGGACGGCCTTGATCGGGTTTTGCTCGAGTTCGCTCACGCCCGCAATCGGCATCCAATAGCGGCGCATCAGGTTGCCCATCGGGGTTCCCGGGCCCACCCGGGACAACAATTCGTTCTTGGCTTGCTCGAGCATCGGTGAATCCTCCGGCCTAGAACGATTGCCCGATGGCGGCCGGGGTTCATGCCGTCCGCCGCAAAATTGCGGCAGACGTTTCACCCTATGGAATCGCAGCCTCGTCGGCGGCCAGCTCCTTGGCCGTCTCGTGCAGCTTACGCATCCCGATCACCCGATCGAGCAATTCCTCATCGCCCGCCAGCGCCGCCGACGAGGAGGCATGTACCACCCGGCCGCGTTCCAGCACGATCGCCTGCGAGGTCATCTCGAGCGCGAACGCGGCCCGCTGCTCGACGAGGATCAGCGTCGTGCCCTCTTCAGCCACGAGCCGCCGCAAGCAACCGGATACTTCCGCGATGATCACCGGCGCCAGACCTTCGAGCGGTTCGTCGAGGATCAGCACCGAGGGATTCGTCATGAGCGCGCGCCCGATCGCCAGCATCTGCTGCTCGCCGCCGGAGAGCTGATTGCCCATGTTCTTGATGCGCTCTTTGAGGCGCGGGAACAGTTCGTACACACGCTCGCGATTCCACGGTCCCTTACGCGTGGCGATGACGAGATGCTCGTCGACCGTCAGCGAGGGGAAGCACTCGCGGCCCTGCGGCACCCAGCCGAGACCGGCCGTCACGCGTTCGTGCGGCAACTTGTCGGTGACGTCGACGCCGCGAATCGCGATCTTGCCGCTGCGCAGCGGCACGTGGCCGAGCAGCGAGAGCATCAACGTCGATTTGCCGACGCCGTTGCGGCCGAGCACGGCGAGCGATTGGCCCGCCGTCAGCGTAAAGCCGACGTCGTGCAGCACGATGCCCTCACCGTACCCGGAGGTGATGGATTCGGCGTGCAGGAGCGGTTGTGACTCAGACATGGACTTCATCACCTAAGTAGATGCGGCGCACTTCGGGATTGGCAGCGATTTCGGCCGGCGTGCCTTCGCACAGAATCCGGCCGGCCACGAGCACCGTAATGCGTTCCGCGAAACGGAATACGAGGTCGATATCGTGCTCGATGAACAGGACCGCGATGTCGTCGGGCAGCGACGAAATCACGGAGAGAATCTCACCGCTCTGCTGTTGCGGCACACCCGCCGCGGGCTCGTCGAGCAACAGCACTTTCGGGCGCGCCGCAAGCGCAAGCGCGATCTCGAGCAAACGCTGCCGGCCGTACGCCAGCTGAGCTGTCGGACGGTCGCAGTCTTCCGCGAGATGCAGTTGGGAGAGCACTTCGTAGGCCTCGTCGATCGCTTCGTGCGAGCGCTTGAGGCTGCGCCATAACGACGCCCCGTAGCCGCGCCGCTGACAGACGACCATCGTTACGGCTTCAATCGGCGTCAAGCGCGGAAAGAGCGTGTTGATTTGAAACGTACGCGTCAGGCCGCGCAGCACGCGCTGGTCGGCCGAGAGTCCGGTAATGTCCTGACCATCGAGCAAGATCTTGCCCGAGGTCGGCGCGAGCGCGCCGCCGATCAGGTTGATCAACGTCGTCTTGCCCGAACCGTTGGGACCGATGAGCGCATGACGGCAGCCTTGCGGCAACGTGAAGTTGACGTCGATGGCAACGCGTAAGGCGCCGAAGTTCTTACACAGGTTGTCGGTTGAGAGTGCGGCTCCGTTAGCGTTCACGATTTGCTCCGCTTGGAACGGATCCACACGATCAGACGATCGACGCCGCCGATCAACCCGCCGCGTGCGAAGAGCACGAAGAGCACGAGCAGCAGGCCGACCCAGAAATTCCAGTAGACGGGGTTGAGATCGGAGAGACGGTCTTGCGCTACCATGTAGGCCGCGGCGCCGACGAGCGCGCCGATCAACGTTCCCATGCCGCCGATCATCACCATGATCAGCGCGGCCGCCGAGCGATCGAAGCTCAGCGCGGAGAGCGCGACGGTCTGCGTAATTTGCGCGAGCAGCGCCCCGGCAACGCCGGCCAGCGCCGCCGACACCGTGAACGCCACCATGTAGCGGCTGCGCAGCGGAATGCCGATCGCCGGCACGCGCCGCACGTTTTCCCGAATGCCCTTGAGTTCCAGTCCGAACGGCGAGTTCACGATGCGCCGCGCGACGAGATAGAGCAAGAACGCGACGCAGAACGTGTAGACGACCGCCGTGCGGCCGTAGAAGTCGAACTGAAAGTGGCCGAAGATCGGCGCGATGTTGATCCCCGAGAGGCCGTCGTCGCCGCCGGTAATTCCCCGCGCGCTGTGCGCGGCTTCATACAGCAAGAGCCCGACGCCGAGCGTGATCATGATCAAGCCGATACCGGTCAAACGCGAGACGACGACGCTCAAGGCTAAACCGGCGACGCCCGCCACGATAGCCGCAATGACGAGCCCGCTGATCGGTTCGGTCCAACCGGCGCGCGCGAGCAAGCCCGCGGTGTACGCGCCGATGCCGAAGAACGCCGCATGGCCGAGCGACGGAATCCCGGCGTAGCCGACGAGCAGATCGAACGAGAGCGCGAAGAGTCCGGTGATGAGCACCTGCGCGATGAGCACGAGATGCGTGGGAAAGACGACGATCGAGATCGCGGCAACGACCCAAAACGCGATCTCTTCCCAGCGCCAGCGGCTGGAGAACGCGAAGACCTTGTGCGCCTTCTCTTGTGAGGTCGGGACCGGCACGGTGGCCGGAAGTTCAATCGCGGTCATGCTTTTGCAAACAATCCGTGGGGACGCCAGAACAGTACGATGACTGTGAGGGCGTAGATGATGAACGGGCCGGTCTGCGGGATGTAGTACTTACCGGCGACGTCGACGACACCCAAGAGTAACGCGGCGGCGAGCGCGCCCTTCATCGAACCGTGACCGCCGAGCGTCACCACGATGAGGACGTAGGCCAAGAAGTCGAGCGCGAAGGTCGGGCTCAAGCCGACCAGGTTGACGCTGAGCGCGCCGCCGAGTCCGGCCAGTGCGCTGCCGATGAAAAACGCCAGCATGAACAAGCGGTCGACGTTGATGCCGCAGCTGGCGGTCACGCGGCGGTTATCAACCGCGGCGCGCACTTTGGCACCGAAGCTCGTGCTGTCGATCCCGTAGATCAGCGCCCACACGACGAGGCCGCCGGCCAGGATCAGGAACAGCCGGTACTTGTCGATGTCGAAGTTACCGATCGGAATGCTGCTGCTGAGATAATCGGGCATGCGCACCGGCTGGTTGACCGAGCCCCAGATGAACGTCACCGATGCCACCGACATCGAGACGATGCCGACGGTGAGCATGATCTGATAGAGCTGCGAGACGTTGTAGAACCGCCGGAACAGCAGCCGTTCGAGAATGCCCGCAAAGATCGCCGTGGCGAGTGCCGCAACCGGCAGCGTCAGCAAAAACGGCCAGCCCCACGAATTCATCAGCGTGACGGCAACGTAACCGCCGAGCATGGCGAACGCCGCATGCGCCAAGTTCGCGAAGCGCATCAAGCCCTGCGTTACCGCCAGGCCCGCCGACATCAAGAATAAGAGCACGCCGTACGCGACGCCCGAAAAGATGATGTAGAGAAGGTTACCGATCATGGATGTTCGCTCGGATCCTTAACCATGGGGTAGGTGTCGATCTCCGTGTTCACGAGTTTGCCGCCTTTGAGTTCGGTGCGGCGAATGTAGACGTTCTGCACGATGTCGCGCGTTTCGGGATCGATCGCGATCGGGCCGCGCGGACTCTCGAACTTGAGGTTCTTGACGAGCTCCATCGTTTTGTCGGGATCGAGTTGACCCTTCTGCGCTGCGATTACCTTGTACATCGCCGTAAAGGCATCGTACGTACCGACGCCGCCGAACGTCGGCGGCAAGCCGCCGGATTGCACCATGAACGCCTTCACGAAGTCGTGGTTCAGCTTCGAATCGTGCGTACCGGAGTAGTTCATCGAACTGATCACGCCGACGGCGGCATCGCCGATGGCGGGCAGCGCTTGTTCGGTCACGAGGTCCCCCGCGCAGAAAATCTTGATACCGGCCTTATCGAATCCTTGCGCCTTGGCTTGCTTGAGGAAGGCCGTGCCGGCGCCGCTGGCATTCAGGAAAATGTACATGCCGTCGGGCTTCGCGTCCTTGACGCGCTGCAAGTACGCCGAGAAATCGGTCGCTGAAACCGGCACTCGAATCTCGCCGGCCACCTTGCCGCCTTCGGCAGTGAACGCGTTCATGAACGTTTGGCCCGAGTCGATGCCCGGACCGTAATCCATGTACACCACGTACATGTTGCGCATGCCCGTCTTGTAGGCATACTTTGCCAGCGGCACCGTCACTTGCGTTGCGGTCATGCTGTACCGGCTCATGTACGGATTTTTGGCCATGATGTTCGAGGTCGTCGCGTTGACGATGAACACCGGCGTTTTGGAAGGCGTGGAAACCGTTCCGACGGCGACGGCGTTCGGCGTGAAGATCAAACCGGTCAGCATATCGACGTGTTCTTGCACGATCAGTTCTTGCGCCAGGCGCTTCGCGTTGTCGGGTGCGATGCCGCCGTCGTCGCGCCGGATGATCTCAATTTTGCGGCCGTTGATCGTATCGCCGTGCTGCCGCTGGAAAAGCTGGACGATATCGTCGAATTCTTTACCCGCCGTGCCGCCGGCCCCCGAGAACGAATAGATGACGCCGATGCGGATCGGCGTCTGTTGCGCGAGCACGCTGCCGGAGCCGAGCGCGAGCAGCACAACTGCCAAGAGCATAGCAAAGCGACATCGATTCATGAACGCCGAACCTCCGGGGACCACGCTCGTGGCCCTATCATGGTGTGTATGTTGTTTCAAGCAGTCTTCACGCGCGGCCGCCGCTCGCGGTGCTGCAGCAGCTCGACGAGGAAGTCGCGGAACGCCGCGGTGCCTTGGGGCAGATAACGCCCGCGCGCCCACGACAAGCCGAAGGTGCGGAAGCAGCGCGGCGTGCGGATGGCGAGCGAGGTGGCGTTGACGTCGGCCGCGCGGCCGACTTTCGGAACGAGCGCGACGCCGAAGCCGGCGCCGACGAGGCCGCGCAGCGTGGCGACTTCTTCACCCTCGAAGGCGATGTGCGGCGAGAATCCCGCTTCGCGGCAGAGATCGTCGGCGGTTTGGCGCAAGCCGTAGTTCGGCTTGAGCGCGATGAACGGGTCGTTTGCCAGTTCGATCAAGTCGGCGGATTCGCGCCCGGCGAGCCGGTGCGAGTCGGGCACCAGCACGATCAACTCTTCGTCCCAGAGCGGGAGCCACTCGACGGCGACCTCGGCGAAGCGGGGCGACGACAAGCACAGGTCGATCTCGCCGCTCATCAGACGCTGCTGCAAGAGCGGCGCCGGGCCTTGCAAGAGGCGGAATTCGGCCTCGGGATGCTCTTCGCGGAAACGCCGGATCGCATCGGGCACGGTGTGCAAGCCGAGCGTGGCATAAAAGCCCAGCGCGATCGGACGGCTGCGCCGCTCCTCGGAGAGATCGTGCAGCTCGCGCCGGGCGTCCTCGAGCTCGGCGATCACGCGTTCGACGCGCCGCAACAGGGCTCGGCCAGAACGCGTGATCCGGATGCCCCGGCCGTCACGCTCGAACAGTGCGACCCCGTAAAACTCTTCGAGACGGGCGATGCTCCGGCTCAGGGCCGGCTGCGAAATCGCCAGAACGTCCGCCGCCCGGCCGAAATGCTCTTCCTTTGCCGCCGCGGCAAAGTAGCGCAACGCGTCGATATCCATGCTGAACTCTCATGTGCCTAGCGCATTGGGACCGCAACGAATCATAACGGCTGCGCACCGATAATGCAAGAAGGTTCCACCGTCCGGGCGCGCGCATGGGGCTGCGATGCGACTCGACGTACATGCCCACTACTTTTCCCAAGAATACATCGACGTGCTGGAGCGGCTCGGGGTCGACGCGGGGCGGCTCGAGCCCGCCTACCGCCTCCTCCACCCCACCCGCGCGGCCGACTTTGCCGAACGCTTCGCCGCGATGGACCGTGCCCACGTCGACAAGCAAATCCTCTCGGTCTCCGGCGTCTCGCCGTACTCGCTCGAAGAGAAAAACGCCGTGGAAGGCGCCCGCTGGGCGAATGACCACTACGCGGAGATCGCGCGCGAAACGCCGGCCCGCTTCGCCGCTTTCGGCGTGTTGCCGATGCCGCACGTGAAGGCCGCCCTGGCCGAACTCGCCCGCGTTCTGGATGAACTCGACATGTGGGGCGTGACGATGAACACGTCGATCCTCGGTACGAACCTCGCCGATGCGTCGTTCGATCCAATCTATGCCGAGCTCGACAAACGCGGTGCCGTGCTGTTCATCCACCCGGCCGGCCTGGCATGCGGCTCGCAGGAGCTCGTGGACACCGGGCTGACGTGGCCGCTCGGCGCGCCATTCGAAGACTCGATGGCAATCCTCGAGATGCTGCAGTCGGGTTTCACGCAGCGCTTCCCGCGCATCAAAACGATCGTGCCGCATCTCGGCGGCACGTTACCGTTCATCATGCAGCGCCTCGATCACATGGCGCAGCGCTTCATGCCCGGCAAGGGCGTTCCGCGCGAAGAGTTGCGCAAACTCTGGTTCGACACGGTGAACGGGCACCCGCCGTCCTTGCGTCTGGCGATCGAGACCTTCGGCATCGAGCGGCTCGTGTTCGGCACCGACTGGCCGTTCTGGAAAGGCGAAGCACACCAACTCGCCGCCGACTACATCTCGCAATCCGGGCTGACGCCGGCGCAAATCGCGGCGATTGATTCCGGCAACGCAAAGACGATCTTCGGAGATCGGATTACGTAGCCGGGTGGTAACCTCCGCGTAAGCCGGTGTCGACGATCAGCTTGCGGATAGCTGCGATAACGTTGTCGACCGGGGCGCGGCGATAGGCAAAATGCTCGTCCGGCGGCGGCGGAAACACCGCCATCGTCGCGTTCGCTTCGTAGAGTAAGATGTTGCCCGCCGCATCGCGTCCGAAGTCGATGCCGCCGTAATCGAGGCCGAGCGTCGCCGAGATGCGCTCGAGTGCGGCGATGCCGTCGGCACCGAGCGCGCTTTGCATGTCGGTGAGAAACAGCGCTTCTTCCGCCCGGTGATCGGGCCGGTCCGCCATGTCGGCAGAAAAATAATGCACTTTCCAGCGCGGCGAAATTGCGAGATGCAGCGGATAGAGTTTGCCGCCGATGAACAGCACGCGATATTTGCGATACATGTCGTCCGGGCCGCGGCCGTCGAGATATTCGATCGCGAGCAGTTCGAGACCGGGCAGCGAATCGCGCACCGCGTCGAGTTCCGCCGCCGATTCCACCCACGCGAAATGGTTGCCGGTGTGATGTCCCGGCGAACGCAAGAGCAGCGGAAACGTGAAGCCGCGCTTGGCGAGATCTTCTTGCGTAACCAACGCGCGCGGCAGCGCGATCGTGCGCGGCGCGATCACGCCCGGGATGCCGGCCAACCGTTCGGTAATGCTCGCCCGTCCGCTCGCCAACACGGCGTCGGGATCGTTGATCAACGGCGCGCCGGAACGCGCGGCGATATCGCGCGCGGCGCGCAGCGGCACGAACGACCGATCGACGTCGCCGATGCCGTTGAAGAGCACGTGGTGCGGCGGTAATTCCAGCCACGGTTGATAGCCTTCGGCAACGAGCGTGTACAAGCGCACGACGCGGCGATCGAAGAACGGGTGCGTGACGACGTTTCCGCCGTGCGCGGCGAGCAGCAGTAACACGTCGAGCGGCTGCCCCTCACCGAAGTACGGCGCGACCGTAACGATGGGTTTGACGAAAGCCAGCTGATGATGCTTGAGCGACGAATCGTGGTTGCCGGCATCGCGATAGAGCAGCGAGAGCGCGAAGTGCAAGTTCGAATAGTCGGCTTTGACGCGCAGTCCCGCGAGGTACATCGCCTCGGCAGCCGCGCGGTCGCCGTCTTCGAGCAGCGCGTTGCCGAGGTTCACGTACGCCATCGGTTCGTCCGGATATTCGACCACGGCTTTGGTATAGAGCGCGCGCGCGACGACGCGCTGGCCGTGCATGTGCAAGAGACCGCCCAAATTGGTCAGCGCGCCGAAGTGCGCGGGCTCGGCCGCCAACACGCTTGCGTATGCGTGCTTCGCCGCTTCGTAGCGCGCGAGATCTTCGAGACAACAGGCGCGCGCAAAGAGCACTTTCACATCATCGGGGTGCGCTTCGGCGAGCGCCTCGATGCGAGCGAGCGATTCCTCGTCGGCGAAGGCGGTCGCGCTGACGCGCATCGCCATCGTGACGCGACTCGGCGCCGGCTCGTCCGGGCCGGCGGTGCGGGGTTCCATCAGTTATTCATCGGCGCCGGGGGGCGCCGGAATTACGCTAGAGCGAGCGAGCGCCCGTGAAGGTGAAGAACGGCTCGCGTTCGCCGGAGAAAAACGCGATCATGTCGCCGACCATCGCCTTGCAGCTCTCGTCGGTCATCTGGTAGCAGCGTTCGGCGGTCCGGCGATACACGGCCGACGCCGCAGTTCCGCTGACTTCGTCGATGCCGGCGACGTCCACGAACGAGGCCGTCGCGGCGCCGTCTTCGCGCTGCGCAACAACCACGGTTTGCCCGTCGTAGGACCAGTGGACGACGTTGCCGTCGCGCCAGAGCGTAAGATCATCGCCGAAATTCGAGAACAGGGGTGCGGTGGCGGCGGCGAGGCTAGATCCGGTCTGGCTGAACACAACCCCAGCATACGGTGCCGGGAGAGCCTCCGCATCGGCCACGCGGATAGCGAAGACCCCCGCAAATTAGAAAACGGTCGTATCCGCCGCAAAGGGCGGACACGGCCGTTTCTACGTTTTTAGGGAAGGGAGCGCTTAGCGCAGGTGCGCTGCGATCGCCTCTCCGACGATTTCCGGCGAACCTTGCGGCTGCTTGAACGCGACCGTCATCTTCTCGCCGTTGTCGAACGAGATCGTGGCGTCGGATTCGCTGTTTTCCAGCGAGGCGACGACGTTGCCGGCGGCGCTCACCCAGTGTGCGGAATCCCACGACAGTTCTTGCGTGCGGACTTCACGACCGAGACGGGCGTGGACTTGATCGTTAACTGAGTCGATCCATTGATCAAAATTCATTTGCTCTATACTCCAGAGGTCGTTGTCCGTTTGGATAAGACCTCATTTAATATACATCCGGTCCTGGCCAATTGCAAGGTTGCTGGGCTTGATTTTCATGATTTGTTTGTCCAGATGGATAACACGTGCGTCACATCACCTGGCCCGGCGCCCCGGATCGTGCGTAATGCGCCATTTGTATAACGTATCCGGCCCTTGCGGCCGTTCCCGCCGTCGTGATAGGACCCGGCGATGGAAGCAAAGCGGTGATCCGGCCGGTCGGGGCGCCGGCTATAGCGGCGGCGCCGGCCCGCGCGCCGGCAGTTGTTCCTTTGGCCAGGGTGCCCGCTTCGCTGGCGGCCGACGGCATCGGGCCGCCACGGACCGGCCCGGTGCCCGAAGCGCTCGCGCCGCCGCCCGGAATCGTTCGACATTCGGCCGCCGGCGCGACGGTCGCGCTGAAGACGACAGCGCAGGCGGCAGCGCGGATCGCCGCCGGCCTGCACCAAATCCGCACGGTTGACGGGGCGACGCTGGCCTACCCAAGCCAAGACTTACGGGCGATCGAATCGGCCCAGCCGCTCGAACATGGCCAAACGCATGGCCTGACCGAACACGTCGGCAACGATCTGGCGGCGAACGTCCGCCGGCTCGAAGCTCAGCCGCAGATCCGGGCCGCCGGCGGCTATACAGATGAAGCACGGGCCCAGCTGGCCACCAACCGCACGATCGCGAACCCCGCCAACCAGCGCGCCATCGGCGGTTTCCTGGCCGACCCGGAACGCTTGAAGCTCGCACTCGAGCGGGTCGACCTGGGCGAGCCGGTCGGGACCACGACCACCCGCGCCGACCTCGACGCCGGCCGCCCCACCCTGATCCCCGGACGCACTGCGACGGTCGTCCTCATCAAAGACGAGATCTTCCCCGAGGGATACCGCGTGCTCACCACCTATCCCGACACGCGCTCCTCCGAGGTCGACGCACGAGGAAACCGCCAACCATGATCACCGTGGACTCCCCCGCCTATCCGGAACTGCGCCAGCTTTTCGGCGCCTACCTCAACGCCGAGTTCGCCGCGCAGTACGGCACGGTGGCCAACGCCCTGGCCGCCTATCGCACCGAGACGGGTCCCGGCCACCGCGCCGCGGCGCGGGCCGAACTCGACCGGCTCACCGCGGCACCGGGCGCGCTGATTCGCTTAGCCGCCGATCTCACCGGCCTCGGCTGCGAAGTGCAGCTTGCAAACGCGGGCGAGGCGTGGGGCCTCGCCGCCACGATCCGCCGCGCGCTCGACGCCTAGAGTCCTTTGCCGCGCAGATATCCGATCAGGTAATCCGCGATCGCGAGGTTGTTCTTCTCGAGCATCATCATGTGGCCGTTGCCGAGAATGCCCACGTCCTCGAGCCGCACGAAGTTGTTGCGCACGCCGGCCTGCGCGAGATAACGCGACATGCAGTGTTCGGTTTGCGCGAATGCCGAGGCTTGCGAGACCAGCACGAGCACGGGGAAACCTTGCAAGTTCACCAGCGTGCGCGCAGGCTCGGCTTGCTGCCAGCACGGCTGCAGATCGGATGAGTCCGGCGTCGTTTGCGGTACGCGCGTGAGTTGCGCCGGACTCGTGATCGCGGGGCTGTATGCGATCGGCGAACTCGTGATGCCGTAGGCCGGGCCGAGCGTTGCGGGCGTGATCGATGCGGGCAGCGGCGGAATGTAATATGGACCGGCCGATGGTTCGAGCGCGAGGATGCCGCGGATCAGCTTGGGACGCGCATCGGCGATCTGCCAGCCGAGTTGTCCGCCTTGCGAATGCGTCAACAGAATCGCCGGGCCGATGCGATCGAGCAGCGCCGCACCGGCGGCGCGCATCAGCTGCTCCGTTTCATCGGTGTCGACGAGGCCTTCGACTTGCGCTGCGGCGAGCTGATCGAACACCGGATCGCCCATCTGCCCGCGCTGCGGTCCGCTGCCGGGCCACTGCGTGTGATACTTCGCCTGCGGCCAGCGGTTGAGACGTTCGATCGCGATCCAGCGTTCGCTCGCGAACGTCGCATCGTAGGCGTGAATCTTACCGTTGAGTTCGGGGTGATAGGCGGAACGGCCGCGCGCCGGCTGATCGACCACGTACACTGCGAAGCCGTGCTCCACGAAGTAGTCCGCCCAGCCTTCGCGGCCGTCGGGTGTGCCCTCGAAGTTGGTTCCCGATTGGTTGGCGCCGTGAATCATCACGATCGGATAGGGATGCGTCTTGCGCTGCGGCACCATGAAGTGCACGTACATCGCACCGGTCATCACGGTGCCGTCGGCATCTTTCTGATAGCTGCCGCCCGCGAAGAAGTAGCCGTGATCGGCCAGCGCCGCTTGCGGCACCGGTGCCGCGGCCGCGAGAGCCGCGCAACTCATCGCGAGCGCGACCGAAAGCACGAACCGTTTGAGCATCAGTCTCTCCTTGCCGCTACGCGGGGAACGTCGTGATGAAATCTTTGGCCGGGAACGCCGCTTTGATGATGCCGTATTTCGCCGAAAGGTCGATCGCCGGCTGGACCAGCTCCGGCGTGACCGTGGTCGCGAAGATCGGCCGCCGCGCGTTCGCGAGGTCCGCGACCGTGTATTTGCTGTTCTTCGCATAAATGGCGATCGCGTCGCGCGGGTTGGCGTTGGCCCATGCCGATGCTTGCCGTACGATCGTCGCAAACGCTTTGGCATCGGCCGGATGCTTGGCCACCCAGTCCGTATTGCAAAACCAGAGTGAGGCGAGAAAGCGCGGCGCGATCGCGTCGAACGAACTGCCGAGCGTGCGGAACTGCGCGTTCTCCGTCGCCTCGTTGCCGGCGGCATCCATCGTGGCGGCATCGACGCGGCCCGAGAGTACGTCGGGCGCCATCTGCGGTAGCGGAATCTCGATGTATTTCGAGAGCTTCGAATCGCCGCCGTTGCGATCGATCCACGAACGCGCGGAGAGGTTGGTGATGTTCGCCAGCCCCGACACCGCGATCGTCTTGCCTGCCAGGTCCTTGGCCGAGCGGATCGCGGACGACGCGGCGACGGTCATGATGCCGTTCGTCGGCGCCTTCGCATCGTGCAGGCCGGCACCGGCGATGATCGTGAGCGGCAAGCCCCGATCGTGTGCGATGATCAACGACACCGGATTGGAGAAGCCCACGTCGATTGCGCCCGAGAGCACGGCGGAGGACACCGCCGCGCCGTTGACGATCGGCGTGATCGTCACATCGTAGCCCGCCTTCGTGAAATAGCCGAGGTCACGCGCGTAGTACACCGCCGCCGCGATCTCGGTGGGAATCGTGCCGATGCGGATTTGCGGCCGGTCTTGCGCCCGGGCGAGCCGCGGCGTCCCCACGGCAAACGGCACGGCGAGTGCGCCGAGCAGCGTGCGCGCGGCGTTGCGCCGTGAGATCGAGTCGTCAGCTTTCACGAGCGTACCTCTTGAGGATGTCCCGCGCCAAAGTCAGCTTGAGGACCTCGGTCGCGCCTTCAGTGATGATCATGCTGCGCTGATCGCGCCAGAACGTCTCGATCGGCGTGTCGGTCGTCAACCCGAGGCCGCCGAAGATCTGCATGCACGCATCGGCCGCCGCGAACGACGACTCATCGCCGAAATATTTGCACATGTACGAGTCGTAGCGCACGTCTTCGCCGCGATCGTGCGCGGCGGCCGTCGTATACGTCATCAGCTTGAGTTGGTTGAGGTGCAGGTACATGTCGACCAGCATCCACTGGATCGATTGCCGCTCGGCGAGCGGCGCACCGAACGTCGAGCGGCCCGCGGCGCGCGTCGCCGCTAGCTCGAGGCACCGTTCGATCACGCCGATGCCGCGCGCGGCGTGTTTGAGCCGCCCTTCGGTCAGCCACGCCTGACCGAAGCCGAAGCCTTGGCCTTCCGTGCCGATGCGGTTAGCCAGCGGCACGTGCACGTCTTCGAAGGCAATCTCGAACGGGCGGTCGCGCATCATCGTCTCGATCTGCCGCACGATCCGCACGCCGGGCGTATCGATCGGCACGATGAACGCCGAGATACCGCCGCGCGCGCCCTTCACCGGATCGGTAACCGCGAGCAATTGAATGAAGTCGGATTCATCGGCGAACCCGATGAAGATTTTTCCGCCGTTGACGACGTAGTGATCGACGCCGCGCACCGCCGTCGTGGTCATCCGCGCGGGATCGCTGCCGGCGCCCGGTTCCGTTTGCGCGAACGCCGTACGCTTCTCGCCGCGAATCACCGGCAAGAGCACCTGCTCGCGCAGTTCGCCGGTGAGATGGTAGAGGATCGGGCTGACCTCGGGGCCCAGAATCGTTGGCCCGCGCGTGGGCAGCGCCGTCGTGCGGCCGAACTCCGCGGCAACCGCGATGCGCGCGAGGAGCCCGCGTTCTTGGCCGCCGTATTCGCGCGGCACGTTGAGCAGCGACAACCCGGCGGCGGCGGCGAGTTTTTCGAGGCGCGCCCTCGTCTTCGCCGGAAGTTTGTGGCTGCGCGAGAGCGCGAGTTCGTGCGGGATGAGGTGTTCATCGACGAGGGCGCGCGCCCGCGCTTGGATCTCGACGATCTCCGGCGGCAATGCGAACTCCACCGCCTACGCTCCGCCGCCGAAGACGGCGCGCACGTCGACCGCACGGACGCCGCGTCCGCGCTCGAGCACGGTCAGGGGATTGATTTCGAGATCGGCCAGCTCGCTGCCGGCCGCAAGAAACGCATCGCCGAGCGCAACGACCGCAGTGACGACGGCATCGACGTCCCGCGCGGAACGGCCGCGAAACGCGTCGAGCAAGCGCCGCCCGCGCAGTTCGCGGAGCATGACGTGCACGGTTTCCGCATCTACGGGCAGCAGCCGTACGGCGAGGTCGTCGAACGCCTCAACGAAGATACCGCCGAGTCCGAGCAGCACGATCGGCCCGTACTGCGGATCGGCGCGCATCCCAACGATCAGCTCGAGCCCTTCGACCATCTCTTGCACGAGAACGCCGTCGCAACCGAGTTCCGGCGCGGCGGCAATCGTTCCGAAGAGCGTGCGCGCAGCGGCGGCCGCCGCATCCCGATCGCGCAGTCCCAGGATGACGCCGCCGGCTTCGGTCTTGTGGATCGGCAGCGGCGAATGCAGCTTGAGCGCAACCGGAAAGCCGATGCGCTCGGCGCACGCGACGGTTTCTTCGGGCGTCACCGCAAGCGCACCGGCGGGGCGCGGAATGCGCGCGACGTCGACCGGATCGGCGTTCGGGCCGCTCGCTGCGCGTTCGACGAATCCCGGCGCGAGCGGCCGGGCAAGACGCTGCGCGTAGGTCATGAGTTGTTTGGCCGCGCGCACGGCACGCGGAATGCCTTGCAAAAACGACATGCCGGTCGCACGCTGAAACGTGCGGCTCGTTTCGAGCACGTTCTGCTGCGTGCGCGCGTAACCGAACACGGGCTTCTCCGTGCACGCCATCGTGACACCGAGCCACTGCGGATCGGGACGTTCGCCGTCGAGCGGAAGCTGCGCTTGCACGGCAAGCAGCGCTACGTTCGGATCGGCTGCGACGATCTGACAGATACGGCTGTAGCGTTCGTGATCGCGGCTGGCCATCGGTCCGAGATCGAGCGGCGTCTCGGCCGTCGTGCCGGCATCCATCAGCGGCGCGAGCACCGCTTTCGTTTCGGGCGTGAGGTGTGCGAGTTCGAGCCCGATATCATCGGCTGCGTCAAGAATCATCCCGCGCGCCGAGCCGGAGTAACCGGCAAACATCACCGCACCGTTACCGGCAGGCAAGCGCCCCGAACGGAACGCGAGCGCACTCTCGATCATGTCGTCGAGTCCGGGCACGCGCACGATGCCGTAGCGCTCGCACACCGCATCGAACACGCGGTCGTCGCCGGCGAGCGAACCGGTGTGGCTTTGCGCCGCTTCTTTCGCGCCCTCGCTGCGCCCGATCTTCATCATTAGGATCGGCTTGCGTTTGGCGAGCGCGTTCGCGGCCGCCGCCATGAACGCGCGCGGGCGCTTGATGCCCTCCGCCAGCACGCAGATCACGTTCGTACTCGGATCGTCGATGAGAAAGTTCAGGTAATCGGAGAGATCGAGATCCAGTTCGTTGCCGCTCGAGATCGCGTAACTCAAGCCGAGTCCACGTGCCGCCGCATATTGCGTCCAGTATTGGAAGAGCCCGCCGCTCTGCATCACGAGCGCAACGTCGCCCGGCTGCACGTCGCGCACGCGCGCCGCCGGATACAAATACAGCCGCTCGGCAACCGAGAGCGTGCCCATGCAATTGGGACCGCAGATGCGCAAGCCCGCCGCGCTGAGTTCCGCCAGTTCCGCACCGAGCGCCACGCCTTCGGGATCGCCGCCTTCGCCGAATCCGGCGGCATAAATCGTTGCCGCTTGCAGTCCGTGAGCGACGCCGTCGCGCAGCATCGCCGGAATCGCTCCGGCCGGCGTGATGACCAGCGCCAGATCGACCTGCTCCGGCAGATCGCCGAACGAGGCGTAACAGCGCTCGCCCCACACCGTCTCACGCCGCGGGTTGATCGGATAGAGCTTCGCGGCCGGCTTCGCCGCGCGCACGTTCTCGAAGATCGCTTTCGACCAGCCGCCGGCGGCGGAGTCGGATGCCCCCACGAGGGCAATGGCACGCGGTCGCAGCAGCGCCTCGAGCGAGCGATGATCGGAAACGGCGACGCCGGCAGAACGCATGCGTCACGATACATGCGCCATGCAATGGGCGAAGCCTACCCCTCGCTAACGCGTCCGCGGCAAAGGCGCGAAGGCGTTGCCACGCTGCGCCGGGTACTCGCATTGGCAACCCGAGGATTTGCCCGCTAGGAGGGATACCGATGGCCCGCATTCGCCACGTCGCCGTGTACACCGACAACCCGGAAGAGCTTGCCGACTTCTACTGCGACGTCTTCGGGATGGAGCGCAAGCAAGAGACGCACACCGAGAAGGGCGGCTTCGCCATTTTCCTCACCGACGGCTACATCGATTTCGCGCTGATCAATCCGGAAAAGCGCGATTCGCCGCGCGGCGTCCACCACTTCGGCTTCACCCTCGATCCGGGCGAACGCGACGGCGTGTACGACCGCATGAAGAAACGCGGCATCGAGCCCCAACCGGCGCCGCGCGACCGGCCGTACATCGAAGACGCGGTCTACGATCCGCACGGCAACAAGTTCGATATCTCGACGACCGGTCTGCGCCCTAAAGAACCGACGCTCGCGAAGTAGCGGCGGCATGAACCGTCGATCGTTCACCATGGCCGGGGCGGCGCTGCTCGCCGCCGGAGCGGCAACGCCCTACGCGAGCATGGCGCAAAGCCCGTCGCCGCGCCGCATCGACGTGCACAACCATCTCATTCCGCCACCGTACTTGGCCGCCGGGCGGCCGCAGATCACGGCCGGATCCGATACCGATCCCACGCCGGTATTGAACTGGAACCCCGCGCACGCGATCGAGGAGATGGACCGTACGGGAGTTGCAGTTGCAATGCTCTCGATGTCGACCCCCGGCCTCTCGATGCTCGGCGGCACCCGCGACGCGACGCGAAAACTTGCCCGCGCGTGCAACGAGTACGCCGCTTCGCTGCTGCGCGATTTCCCCGGACGCTTCGGAAATTTCGCGGCAATGCCGCTCCCCGACGTGGAGGGATCGCTCGCCGAAGCCGTCTATGCGCTCGACGTGTTGAAGGCCGACGGCATCGGCATCCTGACGAGCTACAACGACAAGTATCCCGGGGATGCGGCGTTCCGGCCGCTCTTTGCCGAACTGAACCGGCGCCGCGCGATCGTGTTCGTCCACCCGACGTCGCCGCAGTGCTGCGCGACGGTTCTGCCCGGCATCGCGTCGTCGCTCGATGAGTTCATGTTCGACGTAACGCGCGCGATCACGAGCATGCTCTTCGGGGGCACGTTTGCGATGTTTCCGGAGGTTCGCTTCATCTTCACCCACGCCGGCGGCACGATGACGCCGATCTCCGCGCGCATCAACGCGTTCGGCGCGCGCCATCACGAGTACGACGCAGCGAACCCGCACGGCGTCTACTACGAACTCAAGAAGCTTCACTACGATATCGCGAACTCGACGAACCCCTCTGCCATGGCCGCGCTGATGAACCTCGTGCCGACGAGTCAGATCCTCTTCGGCAGCGACACGCCCTACGTGCCGATCGCCGCCACCGCAACCGGCTTCGACAAAATGACGCTGGCCGACGACGTGCGCTTCGCGATCAATCGCGGCAACGCGCTGCAGCTCTTCCCGCGCCTGGCGGGCTAAGCGGCTTTTGCGGCGTCGAAGGTCATGAAGCCGACGCCCGTGGCCCAAGCCGTTGCTGCTTCGTAGCCGAGCACGCGGCCGGTCGCGGGACCGAGCGCGCCGCGCAGTGCGATCCAACTCAGCAATTCGAACGCACCGGCGCCGGCCGCGGTAAAGTCGGCGGCGGAGAGGGCGGTGAGCGTGGCGTTATCGCCCTTCGACATCGCATCGAGAAAGCGGCGGTCGAACGCCGAGTCGATCGTGCCGTGATTGCGCTCGCCCGGATCGTGCGACATGCCGCCGGTCGCAACGATCCCGATGCGCTGCGGCGATCGCCGCGCGACATCACCGATAATCCGGCCGAACGCGAAGCAGCGCGCCGCGGTCGGTTGGGGGAACGCGAGCGTGTTGAAGATCACCGGCACGACGGGCACGTCCATCGCGGGCGTGAGAAAGTGCAGCGGCAGCATCGTACCGTGGTCGAATTCCAATTCGTACGCGTAACTCGGCTCGACGCCGCCGGCGTAGGCGGCTTCGACCAGACTCGTCGCGAGCGCAGGATCGCCGGGAACGACGGCCTTCTCGATGTTGAGCCACGGTTCGATCGGCCCGGCGAACCCGGCGCCGCGGCCGACGCAGAACGCGCCGATGTGATCGAGAAAGAAATTCGCCCAGTGCTCGCTCGAGAGCATGATCAGCGCATCGACGCGGGCGGCGCTCAATTCATCGCGCATCGCGCCGAGCGCTGCGCGCACGGCATCGCGCTGTTCGGCCGGCGGCGCATCGGGCCACGCCGTGATTCCCGGTGCGTGGCTGGCGGCGGCGGCAAAGACGAGCGGCATGATCTACGGATCCTTGCGAATGGCGGTGAGATACTCGGGTTCGGGCATCTTGTGCAACAGCGTGAACGGCCGCAAGATCAACCCGTGCACGCCGAGCGCGTAGAGTTTGCACACGTCGAACGCCACGAACGCCGCGCGCTCTTCGGGTGTCAACTCGTAGGCCTGCGCGAACGTTTCGCGCGACGCGAAGTACGCCTCGCGCCGATCCGGCCGCCGGTTGACTTCGCGAATCATCTTCTGCAGCGTGTAGGCGCTCATTTCAGACCCGCCGTGCGCTGCAGCCAATCGATGACGGTGGGCAGTGTGTTCGGCCCGTAGCCCATGTGGCCGCCGGGAAAGAAGCGCGCTTCTTTCGGTTTGCCGTGTTCGAGCAACATAATCATGTCATCCATCGGCACTTGTTCGTCGTGCCGTCCGTTCACCACGAGCATCGGCGGATGCGGCCGATCGAGCAGTCCTTGCTCGACGAGCGAAAAACCGGCCACGCGTTCGATGTATTCTTCGTACGTCGTACCGCCGACCGAACGCGCTCGCGCAGGCGCTAGGTCCATCAAGTAACTGCCGGCGGATTTCGAGCGCTCGATCCATGCCGGGGTGAAGAATTGATCGATGCCGCCGCCCCAGTTGACGGCGCCGCACAAACGGTCGGCATACACGTGGGCGAGCTTGGTCGACCAGTAGCCGCCGTACGACATGCCGACGACGATGATCCGCTTCGCATCGAGATCCGGCTGCGTTGCGATCCAATCGAATACCGGCAAAAACTGCCGTTCGGCGTCGAGCGAACCGAGCACCGGCGCTTCGCCCACGCCCGGCATATCGACGTTGATCGAGGCGAAGCCCGCGGCGAGAATGCGCTCGTTGATGTCGTGCCGATCTTCTTTCCACGTGTCGATCCCGCCCATCCGGACGATCACCGGCAACGGCGCGGGCGCCTTCGGCCGCCGAACGTAAAAGATCACGTGCGATCCCTCACCGGGCTTGCCCGCAAACGGAACTTCAATCGGTTCGACGGGCGGCGAGAAATAGCGGCCGGCGGCGCGGTAGTTGGTGACCGAGCGGTGGTAGTTCTCGAGCTTCGCCGGATGGTTCGGCGTTGGAAAACGGCCGACGTGCAAGAGACCGTACGCGGCGAAATACGCATCGCGCGCGGCGCCGGTATCGCCGGCGGCTTCGCGCTCCTTGCCGCGCGTCTCGAAGGGATCTGCGGCGTCGCTCCAAACGGCCGCCCAGTGCGCGCCGTCCATGTTTTCGAGGCGGGCGATCGCGGCGCGCGCGGCATCCGCGTCCGCCGCGTGAAACGGCGCTTTGTGCGTGTCGAGCCGGTCGGTGAGATTAGCCTTGAAGTCGATCAAGAAACGGGCTCCAACAGCAGTTCGCGCGCTTGCGCCTTGGCGGCTTCACGAAAATGTTTGCGGGCGCGCGTCAAGCCGGCATCGTGACCGTAGAGATGCTCTTGCGCCGGCCAGGGCGGCATCGTGCCGAGGGCGACGATGTCTTGCGCGAGCACCGCGTCGACGAAGCCGCGGATGCGCGCCCGAAACAGGAAGTGCCACAGGTCGCGCTGCCACCCGCTCACTTTGCGCAAACGCCAAACGCTGATAAGCACGTGCGCTTCGTCGACGGGCGTCGTGTAAAAGATGATCCCCATGATGCCGCCCGGGCCGGCGTTGGGCGGCATCGGGATTTCGACGCGCGCATACGTGCTGCTGCCGGCAAGCACGAACTCCATCCAGTCCAAATTAACGCCCCGTTGGCCTTCGCGAAACACCTCGAAGCTGCCGTCTTTTTCAAGCACCTTCACCGCATCGGTGCGCGGCCCGCGCGACTGCGTGTACGTTTTTCCGTGCAGAAACGGTCCGTGCATGGGATCGCACAGGTTGTCGATCACGTAGCGGTAGTCGGCGTTCCACGTATCGTGGTGCAGCATGCCGGTCCACTCGGGCGACACGAGTTCTTCGGGCAATTCGAGCGGCGGCGGCGTTTGGTGCCGCGCATCGCCGAAGTAGGCCCAAATCGCTTGATAGTGTTCGATGACCGGATAGTGGCGCGTGAGGGTCTTACCCTCGAGCGGGCAACCCGGCAATCCCGGGACGGCGACGACCTTTGCGTACGGATCGACACGCACGCCATGATACGCGCACGTAAGCTGACCTTCGTGCACTTCGCCGATCGAAAGCGCTGCGCCGCGATGCGGACAACGATCTTCGACCGCATGCACCGCGCCGTTCTCGTCGCGCCACAGCACCAGCGCTTCGCCTAAGCGTTTCACGCCGAACGGCTTATCGCCGACTTCCGCCGATGCGGCAACCACATACCATTGATTGCGCAGGCCGTAGGTCAACAGAAACTCCGTGCGCGCCTCAACGTCCCCAGCCGGTGACGCATCGGCCCGCGCCGGCCGGCGCGCACGTTCGGCATCGTAATCTGAGGTGACGCTGCGGGCTACAGCGGTTTTCGGCGGGACCTCCGCCACGCGGGCGAGCTCGGCAGCGAGGTCGCCGGCCGTCCACGGCGCGCCACTGGGCAGCGGCGGTCCGCCCTCGCCCAAGGTCCGCGCTAGGCCGGCGAGATCCGCAGTCCCGGCGCCGAGCGCCTCCATGACGTGCGCCGCGAGTGCCCCTTCATATTCATCCGACATCCGCGCTCGCATTCGGCGCGGCGCACGGCTAACTTGCCAACGGCAGCGGAAGGCCCTGGAGAAAGAAATGCAGCTGGGTCCGCTCGCTCAAGTCGCCGACGAGCCGCCGGGCCGCTGCCGGAGCGAGCAGCGTCGGCGTGACCAAGACGCGATTCGAGAGTGCCCGATCCGGGCGGTCATAGACGTTGACGATTTCGAGCGTGAAATGCCGGTCCGCAAGATCGATGAGGGCACGCTTGAGGTTCTCGATGGCAATGATCGACTTCGGCGCGTCGTTGGCGACGAACAGATACAGTACCACCGCGTCCGCGACCGCCATCGTCCCGCTGCTTCCTCGGCTCAGTGAATGTTCTGCTGATGCAGCATCGACGTATCGACATAACCGGTCGCGCCGTGATCGGCAACGAGTTCTTGCACGCGCGCCATGATCGCTTCGGCCGGCTGGGTGAGATCGATCGCGTCGAGAAACGGTTGGCGCGCGGCGAGCCCGGTCGGCCAATACACTTCACAGCGGTTGCCTTCGGGATCGAAGAAGTACACGCCGACGGCATTTCCGTGCGTTACCACCATATCGAAGGGCACCTGGCGCGCCTTGAAGCGCGCAAAATATTCGAGCACGTCGGTGAGCGTGTTGCAGCGAAACGAGATCTGCTGCAGCATCATCGCCCCGGCCGGAACGTCGCGGCCGCGCATCAGCACGAGTTCGTGGTGTTCGTGTTCGGGCTGAGAACTGAGGAACGCCATGCCGCGTTCGGGATCGTCGTCGGTGACCGTGAGTCCCAAGACGTCGCGGTAGAACGCCTTGGTGGCCTCGAGATCGTTGCAATGAATGCCGACGTGACCCAGCTTTGCAATGCCCATGCACGCTGCTACGTCCAGCGCTGCGGAGCAACCTTTACGACCAGGGCCGCAACGTCGTCGTGGAGCATCCCGCCCGCGTAATCGTAGGCGCACTGGGTAACGGCTTCGGCTTGCTCCTCGGCATCGCGCGAGGCGTTGCGGAGCACGACGTCGGCCAATGCTTCCGGGCCGAGAAACACGCGGTTTGTATCGCGGGCCTCGGAGAACCCATCGGTGACGGCGGCGATGATGCTGCCCGGGCTCAACTGCACGAGGCGCCGCTCGAAGGCGTCGTCGTTATCCATCAAGCCTATGATCGGACCGGTCGCGCCCAGCACCTGCGTTTCGCCCGACCGAATGAGGTAGGCCGCATCGTGGCCGGCCGAGACATATTCCATCGTGCACCGGTCCGGCTGCACGATCGCAAAGAACAGCGTCGCGAAGAACTCGACGTCGCCCTCGAACGCACTGTTCTCGATACACAGCCGGTTCAGCGCGCGCACGCACTCGGCAGCGTCGAGATAGTTCGACGCATACGCGCGCAGGGCGTGTTTGGCAAGGCCGGCATTTCGTGCGGCGGGCATGCCGTGTCCGGTGATGTCGACGACGGCGAGTGACGTGTAGCCCGCCCCGTAGTGGAAGACATCCACGACGTCGCCGCCATAGCGAAATTCACCCTCGGCGCCGCGGTACGCGCGACCGATGTCGAGCCCCGGCAAGCGGCGCACCGGCGGCCCATACAACGATTCAACGATGCCGCGCATCGCAATCTGCAAGCCGTTCTCGGTCGCCGGCGCGGCGCTTTCTGGCAAGACGAGGCTCACACTTGCAGCGCCACCGCGAACGCATCTTTGCAGGCCTCGTAGCATTCGCACGCCGTCGTGTTGAGCAGCTTGCGGTTCACGATCGTTACGGCCCCGCGGCGGTAGGTAATCGCGCCCATCGTTTGCAGGGCGTCGGCGGCTTCGGAAACGCTCGCGCGCCGTACGCCCAACATGATCGCCAAGAATTCGTGCGTGAGCGTGAAATCGGCATTGCCGACACGGTCGTCGGTCATCGAGAGCCAGCGCGCACAGCGCTGCAGGATCGAATGCTTGACGTTGCACGCCGCAAACTGCTGCGCGCTGAAGAGCGCCGCGCGCACGTTGCGCCGCATCAAGCGCGCGAACGGGCCGCTGGTCATGCGCGCTTCAAACCGCCCGATCGTCATCCGGCCGACCATTCCACCGACTTGACAGAACGACGTGCGCTGCGAGAGCCCCGAACCCAGCGCGGCGTCGGATTCAACGAACCCTTCGCTCCCAACCGTTCCGACCTCCACGGAATCGCCGTTCTCCAGCGTAGCGACGACCGAAAGAACGGCATCGATCGGGAAGTCTACGTGCCCCATGACGCTGCCCGCCGACTGAGTCGACTTGTGCGCCGCAAGCGCGATGATCTCGAGGTCGGCTTCAAGATCGACGCGATCGTTCAACGGCAGCGCGTCGAGGAGCCGGTTACCGGAGACGTAGGCGGCTTTGGTGGATGTGCGGCCGTCTAACACGGCAATCCGATCAGCGAGACGGGGGAAGCAAGCAAGGTGCCCGTTCGACCACGCCTCAGTAACCTAGTATAGCACAGTCGGTACGGTGCCGGACGGAGCATGCACCACATTTGAACAGAAAAACCCCGCCGGAGCGGGGGTTAAGGTGGTAGCGCCAACGAGAATCGAACTCGTCTCTCCGCCTTGAAAGGGCAGCGTCCTAACCGATAGACTATGGCGCCGTGGGGGTCGGAATTGGGCCCGGCTGGATTCGAACCAGCGCGCGACCA